>ENA-UOOD01001616-UOOD01001616.1-human-gut-metagenome-genome-assembly--contig:-CS67-NODE-1616-length-22334-cov-12.822748_pt1 | contig 22334 bp, 17 predicted proteins | sample MGYA00242464_ERZ724011 | MGnify/ENA metagenome assembly ERZ724011 | reverse complement strand
CAGGGCGGCTTAGGGACTTGCACCCTTTAGAGTATGTTCGTGCTGGACGAACAAAAAAAATGACACAAGCCATATGCGGCCTGTGTCATTTTAAGATTTTATGCCGGAACGCCGCTGACGGGGACTGCCGTTTCTGGCCGTTCAAATATTAAAGCGGCGCGAAGGGAGAAACGGCGCGGCGGGACAAGTCAGAATATCTTGTACATCGACTGGTTGCTGGCCAGCAGGTACTGGAGCCGGTCGTCACGGTCGGTCAGGTCGTCGCTCATGTGGAAATGCTTCCGAAAGTCGGACGTGATCTCACCAAGACGGAAATCCTCCGGCGGATCGGCGATCTCGTCCAGCATGCGGATCTCAGCCGAGTTCTGCAATGAATATACAAGGAGCTCGTTCTCACCCGGCCTCTTTCCGAACATATACCAGCAAGCATTGTAGGACAGGGCGTACGGGATGAACTCAAACTCAAGGACCTCAGGTCTGATTTCCACCGGATACAGCATATTCTCACCCTTGACAGGGACGAACTTCTGATATAGGTGCTTGTGTTTCACGAATATTACCCTGTTCAGGGATATCGCCCTCGCTACCACCCTCGCATATTCATTGTTGTAGCTGGCGCTGATGAACACACGCTCCTTCGGGAAGCGGTCGTCCGTCAGCATATTCCCCATCAGGAAGGCATTGATGCAGGTCAGGCGGAGCCGGTCGTCAGGACACGCGCCTTTATTCGAGATGTAATATGTCGATGAGCTGCCGGCTCTCCTGCATTCTATTATGACACCGAAGATATCCTCTATGTCACGCCTGTACCTGTGGAACGTCCGCAGGTCGAGATCCCCGCCTTTCGTGCTTCGCCACCATTCCTTTCCGATCCGCTCGAAACTTGCCCCGGTCTCGCCGAACGAATCGACGATCTCCAGAAGCCTGATCCGGTCTTTTATCTTTTCAGCCAACATAATGTCTTGATTTTTTTCTCCGGCAAAGTTAAGTCATAATATCTGACAAAGTATGACAGACAGATATTTTTTCTGTGTGTCAAGTTTTGTCTTACAGCAAGGACTAACTTTGCAGACGAGAAAACAGAGCGTTATGGATGAATACAAAGAACTTTTTCTAAAAAGTGTCATCGGTTTCAGTCCGTTGCTGGTGACGGTGGGGCTTGTCTCCATCAAACCGTTCGAGGTAAGGGCGGCGATGTTTGACTCCTGGTTCCGGTGGGTCATTCTTGCGGCGGCGATATGGGCGGCATTCGGATTCCTTTGGTGCATCGACACTGTTGTGGACATAATCAGGATGGAATTCAAATATCTTGTCATCAGGACCATCGGCAGAAGTGGCAACAAGTACATACGGGAAATAGCCTATTTCCTGGAACCGCTGTTGCTGCCCGAATCAAGGGCGAAATTTTATGAATGCCGCAATGAGGCCAGAAGCGGAGACCCAGACAAGGCCGACAAAATGTGCGATCTGGGGTTCAGATACGCACACGGAAGGGGTTGCAGGAAAAATTATCGGAAAGCCCATTTCTGGTATGAGGCCGCATACATCAACGGGTTGATGTTCGGCGGTGTGCTGTCGGACCTGATGATGGAAAATCTTGATGATGACACCAGAAAGAAGATATTGCGGCGGAACAGACTGCCCCTGAAACTATACAAGAAAAAACAGGCGATAAGACTATTCATAATGCGAAAGTGCGGGGCATCTCGCTTAATCTGAGACGGGGTTCCGGAATATCATTGTCCTTGGGCGGGTCGGCGGCTCCGCACTTTCATCGACAAAGCGCCTGGCGGGATTGTTTTCCTCGTCAGGTGCTTTCTACATATTCATAGAATTATGATTAAATGAATATCAGGCCGTTGTCGATGTAGGTCTGAGCCTTTTGAAGATCGGCACTTGCAGGAATCTCGACACGAGGGATCTGAATATTCGGATTGTTCGGTTTGAGAATATTCTCAATGTCAGCGAGATAGTTGTTCGGTTTGTACAGCTGGTAGCAAATAGCCTTGTACAATTCCTTAATGACTGGAATAATAGGATGTGTGTTCATGCCCTTGTCCATAATATCGTTGCAGTGTGCAGGAATTATGACGACATTCCACAGACTTGAGAAGTAGAACGGATCATAAGTCCTTGCCCAAATGTGGGACACAATATAGTTATGAATTAAGTTACCTAGCCCTTTGCCTATTGCTATACCTGTATATTTACCGATCGCAGTATGGACAAAATTATTATTGTTCGAATCGATCACTACTGGGATACCACTATAATTGGTTGTCACACCTGTGATCTTGTCTGTAATCTTGGTAAACGCATTATTCTTCGAAGTCATCGCATACCCTTGCCTGCAATCGCGGAAAACCAGAGATTCACCGTAAGCGTCATAGTAATCAACAAATATACCCTTGGACTTCATAAGCGTTGCTGAATAGCGCACAGGCAGCTTCGAATTGCCTCTCTTTATATAGTTATTCGGCTGCTTCAGATTGCCCAACAGATTCACAAGATCACCCATCTGTTCCTTTACTTTGTCTGGACATATGAACAGAGAGTTCTCTAACATATACCTGTCCAACGAAGTTCCACAGGAATGCAACATCTTGATAAAGATATCAAGAGCATCCGGCACAATGATCCCCGTCCCATTAAGACACTTGACACCGGTGCTTGTCACGCCCTGACAGGTCTGATTGACCTTGGTAAGATTCTCGCAACTCAGCCCCGTGCACGGTGTCGTCGTGCAATTCAGCCCCGAGCACTTGCTGCCGACACCAGCGATTCTTTCACATGTAACCATAATTGTAAATTTTGAGTTAAACTATTTGTTTGTAATACGTTAATATCATATTTGATTCTTCTCTCGTCAAATCAGTCGGTGATAATCACCGCCTCCCGGGGCTTGACCTTACTGATTATCTCTATAGTTTTCTTGTCACAACCACGCATGATTATCTCTTTAAGATTATAGCAGCCAGAGAACATGTAAGCCGAATTAGATATATCATCACCCGTATATCTGACTCTCCTCATATCAAATCCAGACAAATCAAGACTGACAAGAGATTTGCAATTATAGAACATTAGACCTATATACTGAACAGACCTTGTATCAAATCCAGACAAGTCTAGGCTAGTAAGAGCATCACATCCATAGAACATTTTCGCCATATTCGTGACTTTCTTAGTATTAAACGAAGTCAAGTCAAGGCTAGTAAGAGCATCGCAGGCATAAAACATTGCTTCCATATCCGTGACATTTTTTGTATCAAACGAAGACAAGTCAAGGCTAACAAGAGAACTGTTATCATAGCCATAACTTGCCATTGAGAACATATACGACATATCCGTAACATTTTCTGTATCAAAGCCTGACAAGTCAAGGTTGACAAGAGATTCGCATCCAATGAACATATATGACATATCTGTGACATTTTCTGTATCAAAGCCTGACAAGTCAAGGTTGACAAGAGATTCGCATCCACGGAACATATATGACATATTCGTAACACTTTCTGTATCAAAGCCCGACAAGTCTATACTAGCAAGAGCATTGCATCCGCTAAACATACCTTCCATATTCGTGACGTTTCCTGTATCAAACGAAGTCAAGTCAAGGCTAGCAAGAGCATAGCATCTGCAAAACATATTTGACATATCCGTGACGTTTCCTGTACGGACGTTCGAAAGATCGACTTTGATCATTCTATCACATTCTTTGAACGATAAGAAACTCAACTCTATTGGTGTCACAAAATTCAAAGATTCCAAGTCGCTATCATGGATAGGCCCTGAATGGAAAACGCAACTGAAAAGACTCTTCTCACCTGGAGAATGGTAGTCCTTAAAGGTTATTCGTCCGGTATTTCCGGTATAACTATCCACAAATGACCCACTACTACCATTTAACCGAAAATAGCGTCCAATGGCCTCGTCCACACTTGTATATTCAATGATGTAGTCATATAATAAAGAAGGCGACAGTGGCAGGTAATCGGAAGATATTGATTCGCTTCCATTAATCTTCACAGAAAGGCGCAGATTGGCCGTCACAGATACGTCTGTAGATAAGAACGTACTACCAAGAGACTTGCCATCAATGGTGACAGCAATTATGTTATCTTTGTCACAAACTACATTTTTTATATTGACTGAGACAAATTCACCTATATAGGTGATGGCTTTGGCAACGAGAACTTCTTTCCAGTTCTTCATTATGTAGTCAACAAAACTCTGCGGCATAATCTCAAACTTGATCACAAAATCTTCCGCCACATACCAATAATCAATCTTTGAATATCTTATCTTGACTACACCTTCAGGTGTCTCCGGCACATACTTTATGCTTGACACAGCAGAAACTCCGGCAATAGGTATTCTCAAGGTGGTCTGCTCTGAGTCGTTCATCACAAAGACCGCATACCCATCTTCAACAGTGACGCTCTTGAAGAAAACGTCGCCATCATCGCCATCTTGTCCATCCTTGCCATTCTCACCCGTCGATTTACCTAATTTTGTCCAGTACTTTCCGTTGTCGTAGGAAATGTACCAGAAGCCATCAACTATTTTCAGTTGAGGTGTGACGGCATCCTTTCCGTCATTGCCGCTCTGTCCATCTTTTCCGTCAAGACCGACGGCACGAACCTTCTTGCCATCGACAATAAGCCAATCACCGTCCACTGTCCAGTAATATATTCCGTCCGAATCTTTACGGACACTGATCTTCGGGGTCACACCGTCAGTGCCGTTCTTGCCGTTATACAGATAGATCACCTTACCGGAGACGAATTTGACGGAATAGCCCTGACCGTCCGGCAGGTCAGTGACGCTGACGATGCCGTCCTGCTTCTGGATCGCGTCCACAATCGCCTGGAGCGATGTCAGGTTCTCGTTCATGTTCTTGCATTGTTGCTCCAAAGCCGCCATTCGGGACTTCAGGTCGTTGATGTCGGACTTCAGCTCCGAATCGTCGTACTGGCCGCAACCCACCAGAGTCGCCAGCACCGTGAAAATCAGCAGAATACCTTTTCTCATTGTGTTTTGGTTTTTATAAATCATTATTGGTTCCTGTTATGGAATCGTGTTATCAATATTGTCTTACGTCACTTCGGCGGGCTCAGTGACCGATTGTTCCGCGGTCTGAACGGTCCTGTCGGTTCAACAAGCTCTCGACCGAACGTTACACTTCGACAAGCTCAGTGACCTTTCGCGGTCATATTCCACCACCAAATATCAAAGCCAAACCTATAAACACGACAAAAGTGTGGAGCGTTCCGTCAATCTGAGCTGGGGTTCCGGAATAACCTTGAGCAAATCGACAACTCCACACTCGTATCATGGAGTGCGGAGAACCCGCACGACCATACGATACAAGTATGAAAGCCGCTCTTTTCCTTGCTCATTGAAATTTTCCGGATTTCAGCCCAAGGACAAAAGCTTTTCACTTTCATCTGATATGTGCGCCACATCGCTGTGACACGCCAAATTTACGAATAAACTCAAACTATCCCAAAACATATTCATGGAAATCCGGTGGAAAAGCCAGAAGATTACCGAATATTCTCAAAAAAGTGTCAGAAAAAACATCCATCAGATGCCGTATCAAATGCAACAACAGAATAATATTCAGTCCATTATATTCATCACCACGGTCAGAATCTGTTTCATTCCACACAGCGGACAATAAGACACGTCGCCGGCCGCCAAGTTCCGCCTTAAAATAAGATATAAAGCGGCGCGAAAATTTCCATAAATCACGGATTATCACTATCTTCGGAAAAACAAGGAACGATTATGGACGTCGTTCTTTTATGCAGGGTATCAACCGCCGGCCAGGACTATTCCAGGCAGGTGGACGAGCTGTCCGACTTCTGCTCAAAAATGGGGTGGAACGTCAGAAGGATATTCACCGCCAAGGTCTCGGGAGCGAAGAAAATCGAGGAGAGAAGCGAGCTCACAGAGATGCTGGACTATATCCGTGAGAACAGGATCGACAGGGTCTGCGTGCTGGAGATAAGCAGGCTCGGCAAGAACACGCTCGAGGCGCTGAAGGTGATCCGGCTCCTGAACGACAACGGGGTCTGCCTGTACATCAAGAACTACAACCTGGAGACGCTCGGCGCCGACGGGAAACCCAACCCGATAGCGAGCATGATATGCACCATACTTCTGGAGGTGGCGCAGATGGAACGCCTTACTATCATGGAGCGGATGGCGTCGGGCCGTGACAGGTACATCGCCAAGTGCAGGGCCGAGGGGATAAAGATGGGACGGCCCGGCACCTACAGGAAAAGCGACGAGCGGATGAGAACCCAGTACACAAAAGAGCTGGGACTGCTGAAGAAAGGAATATCATTGCGGAACATCAGCGCGATAACGGGCACATCTGTCGGGACGATAAGGAAACTGTACAAATACCTATAATATTTTCAGGCTATGAAAGGAAAGCGGAAGAACACATCGGACATCGACTTCCGGCGGGACAAGGTGACTGTCTATCTCACCGACGCCGAGTACGAGAGGATAGAATCCGTCGGCAGGGGCGGATTCAACGACGGCAGGGCGGTCAAAGGGATGCTGAGGACGTTCGCGGCGATAAGGCTCTACGGACTGGCGGCGGAGACAACAGGCTTCGTCCCGATACACAGCGACATATTCAAGAAGATCGCCGGAGCCAGGAACTACGCCAGATACCGGGACGCGCTGAAAGTCGGCGGCTGCATCGACTATAAAGACGCCGTCATCGGGAAATATGAGGAAAAGATACAACGAGGGACTGAGACCGTGACGCTGAACAAGATCAAGACCGAGAAGCCTATGCAGTACCGTACCGGAATGATTCTGGGCAAAGACCTGTTTCCGTCAGGCAATACATACCCGGTCATCTTGGAATTCGGCAAGGAGAACATCGACGCGCTCAAATCACAGATTGAGCATATAAGGAAACACTACGGCGGCAAGGAGCAAACAGGCAAGCGGGAATCGATAATGGCGGTGTCCTGTGACGAACTTGTGACGGTGTCCAAAATAAAGGAGCTTGTCAAAGACATTCATTGCGGCAGGATCAAGAACGCGAGAATAATAACGCGGCATATCAAAGACATCAAGGGAAGCGGATCAAGGGAAGAAAAAGACTCCAAAGGAATAGAAGAACTAATAATAAGGTTATTAGATAATATTAGGGAAGAGAAAGAGGATAAGAATGAGAATAGTGAACATATAGGAGTAAGCGAACTATCCGAATTATTTGGTATCAAGCGTATTACGCAGAATATTTCAGCGCGTCAAAAATTAGGGTATTACGCCGGCCTCAAATACGAAATCGAAGCCCTTGACGACTGCTTAACGATGTCCGACCTCCAGCACCTCGCAAGTGTCAACACGGTCCCGGCTTTCAAGGATGACGGCAAACTGTATTCCCGTCTCGCGAACCTCAGGAAGCCGATCAGAAAGCACATCACCTACGGGGGACACAGGATAGTCGAGGTCTCGGACATCCATTGCGCGCACTTCACGATGCTGCCGGTGATATTCAGAAGAAACGGCGTTGACATCCCTGAGCAGGAACTTCTGCGGTTCATAGACCTGACGCAGAAGAAAGACCTGTACGCCGAGATAGCCCCATGCGCCGACGGATTCGGCAGGGATGACATCAAGCCCGTGATGCAGCCGTTCTTCTCAATAAAGGACGAGGGGCAGTTCCTGTTCGACGCGGAAAGGGGCAGGCACATCGTGCTTGACTTCTTCAAGCATAACTATCCACACATTCTGCAAGGGCTGCTGGACTGGCACGACAGGTTTCCGGGCGTCTCGATAAAGAGCGTCGCCAACAAGGTCGAGAGCGACATAATGAACCCGATATGCGACAGGCTGAGGAATATAGGCCTTCATCCGTTCCGCATCCACGACGCTATCTACCTTCCCGAAGACGAGACCTGCAAGGTGGACTTCGACATCAACAAGGCGGTGTTTGACTACATAAACAGGAACGGGACGGCGTCGTCACCGCTCTGCTAAGCAAGCGGAAAAAGAAGTCTATAATTTTAAGGATCGCCAAACTGAATGAAATCGTGTGATTCCGCATATAATATACAAAGACAACGTGAATCACCATGAACGACACATTCAAGGACGAAGGCGGGAAAATACTCTACACCAACAAGGAGATGCTCGAGCTTCTCCGGGTCAACAACGCCACCCTGAAGAAGTACAGGGACGGCGGGTATCTCGGATATTCAAAGATCGGCGACAAGTACTTCTACTCGATGTCGGACATACAGGCTTTCCTGAGGAACACACACAACGAACCTTATCTGTTCAGCTAACGACAGTCAAGCAAGCGGCAGGCAATTATTAACGATCACCAAGATGGGCAGACAGACATCAACGATACCGAAATCCACCTTCTTCATAAAGAACAAGACGAAGGGACGGGAATCAATCCTCTACATCAGATACTTCGTGTGCGGCAAATATGTCGAGCACAGCACCGGGATAAAACTTCCGGCGGCTGACTGGGATGCCGACACCAGGCAGGTGAGAAGATCAAGCCCCAATTACAAAAGGCTGTCGGCTCAGATCGACGCGTTCCGCTCGAAAACCGACTCGCAGATCCTGGCGTGCGAGGAACGGCTCACGCCCAAAATAGTCTCGGACATCCTTAACGGGGAATACGCGCCGGACCCGAAGAAGACCGGAAAGGTGGACTTCATCGAATACGCCGCCACCTACAACAGGCAGCAGTACGACCTCGGAAGGCTGGGATACTCGACCTACTACAACGCCGACCTGAACATAAAGAAGTTCGGGAAGTTCCTGGAAGACAGGATTGGGATCGGGACATTGTACATTAGAGACCTCAGCGTCGATATGTTCAACAAATACATCCTGTACAGGAAGGACACGCTCGGGAACACAAGCAACGAGGGGATCAACAAGGCCCTGGTGCCGCTGTACAAGGCAGTCAGATACGCGGCCGACAACGGCCTGATGGAAAGGGGGCTGGCCACGTCGATCTCCACGAACTACATCGAGAAGAAGACGCGGTCCTACAGCGGCGAGACCGAAGAGGAGAAGGTGCGCTACCTGACGGACACCCAGTTCCGCGACCTGCTCGATGTCTATGACAGGACAAGGAACGAGGCGACAAGAAAGATAATGGACATGTTCCTGTTCTCGTACTACGTATGCGGTCTGAGATATTCAGACCTGCTGACGCTGGAATGGCGGCATATAGACTTCGAAAACAGGACGCTTACCAAGAACGTATATAAGACAAAGCGCTCGATATCCCTGCCGCTCGTGGACAAGGCCATAGAGATCCTGCTCAGGTGGCGGAAGACCGGCGGCAACAGCCGTTTCGTGTTCAACCTGCTCGACGAGGGATTCGACCTGTCGGACATCGTCAAGCTGAACAACGCAAGATTGACAAAGAACAGGAACATCCAGCAGTCGCTCAGAAGCGTCGGGATAAAGATGGGGTTAAAATTCAACCTGACGATACACGTGGCCAGACACACATTCGCCGTACAGGCCTTGAAGAACGGGATGGACGCGCACACGATAAGCCACCTGATGGGCCATTCGTCAAGCCTTGTCACCGAGAAGGTCTATGCCGAGTTCCTGCCGGACACAATCAACACGACCGTCCGCGAGCAGCTTGAAAGGAACGTCATAGAGTACTCTTCTTCCTAACATTGGAGGAATAGCTCCCGCTCAAAAATAAGACAACTAATTACCCCGTGACATACCTTAAAACGGCACAAAACGACAGTAGCCGACCTCGAAAGTCAGCTACTGGCATATTTACAAAAGATTGAAAATCAATCAGATATTTCAGAAATCAAGACTAATACTCTTCTTCGTTAAAGATAGAATGCAGTATTGATTATCAATCAGCTAAGTAGTTTTGACGGAATTTTATACAAACAAATTCTGACCTCTGAGGATTTCAAATGAGCGGTTTGTTTGTATCTTGGATGTCTCAAATAAATTCTGTTGTACTTCATGAATCAGCGTACACGGCTTGAATATCCAAAAACGTCTCTTTACTTTCATAATACTCTCGCCATTTAATTAACACATCGCAATCTCTGAAAAACTCGAATTTCAACAATGATTTAACTATTTGAGCTGTTCTTTCTCTGCGATAAAGTTTCGTATTTACTATTAATTCAGAATCAGTCTTGTCGATGTTAGTGTGCTCCCATAACACATCCAACCCAAGAATAATCTTTTGGAGAGTTCTTGTTGTCAGCATATGTTGATATTTATCAGTAAATAAGCCAAGAATGTCAATCGTATTCACAAGTCCATCCTCTTTCCCACATCGAAAATTATCTGAAATAACATCTATCTCATTTGACACATCGAATCCGCAGCGAACTTGTCTGATGACGGATGCCAACAAATCTGCATACATATGCTCGTCACCTGTTGATGCCAAGTTGAGAAACCTTTCATTGATATCCTCCGAGCTATACCATAACGGAAATGCCTTCTTAATTGAAAAATCAGGCAATCCATACTGTGCATATTCGTCAATAATTGCTTTTAGTTTTGTCGCACTATTTTGATTTACCTTATTTATGTGTGGGGCTATCACGCCAATAATAATTTTGCCGATATCAATAAACCGAGAACCATACTCATCTTTTGCAGAAATCCCAAACTGACGTTCTTCACTTAAGAGTAAATCTTTGTCGTGAGACCATGCTTCATAAATCTGATCAATAAGTCGTTCTATTTCATCATCACGCCAGTCATATTCTACGCCTTCATTAGTAGTGCCCTTTATTTCATTCAATATTTGAACATTCCCAAAGAAAGCCGTTGATTTTTTGGATTCATTGAATGGTATATGAGTGGAACTAAAATATTGCCTTAATAATTCAACCGGATCCACATCGTTTGGATGAGGTAAAATCAAAAAGACAAATTTTGAATATATTGATTCGTCCGGGAATCCAGAAGAATCCCTAACTGCCCAAAGTGCATCAGCAAAGGATATTATCTGATTTTCACTGAGTAGTCCGTAACGGAATAGAACAGACAGTCTAGTAATGTAAGCTTGCCGTTTCACATCATTTGACCTTACTGCACTTATCATCAAATCTATACAGGAGGAATCAATATCTGGTCTATTACCAATAAATTTATCTGGCATAAATGACATTGGTTCCTTGGAGTAATCACCAATTTTCCTGAGGCAGCCCACACTTAATTTTATGAATATTGAAAGAAGAGAGCATTTTTCCTTTGATGAAAAAGAAAGCATCAACATCTTAACTAGCGAATCGACATCTGTATATGACATCGTTTTTTGTGAAGCATATATCTTATCAATCAGATCAAATGTTTCAACCCGCAAATCGTATGAAGCTTTCAAACACAATCTTGACAGAATTCGAATAGATACTGATTTCTGTGATTGCTGCCAACTCTTTTCCGCCTCCCTTTCTAAAGCAACAAGGTCATTGGCATACTCCAAATACTTGGCATACAAAGCTGACACTTCTTCAGCAGATGATTGTTCTAGACGTTTTCTATTGAACATCGCATCTACTACTACAGTATCTCCAAAGCGCCGCACCCAGTTTTCTGCAATTATCGGAGAACAATATGACATCACAGAAACAGCTTTTGCCAGTGTGTCTTTGTTCAGGGTCGTCAAATGAGGCAAGTGAATAGGATACCCCAATTCTTCATAATAGCAGAAATAGGCATACGCTATTCTGTAATCACCGCTATTATTGCTCATTGAACTTGTTATCCGGCTTCTGCCAAGTTCATAAAGAGACCATTTGTTATGAACCCGAAAGACTTCTTCGGCCCATCTTAACTTCGTATCAAAGAATTCACTTTCGTACCAGATGTCGTTATAATTTTTCAATGTGCTCCATGTTTCCTGGGCCCTTGGTCTTTCATAGTCTTCGTCAAATGAAAAATTAGCGCTACACATCAGGTTCAGAATCGTATGTGCATATGCCTTTCTGGATGCCCAATAATACTTCTCCTTATATGAACAGGTCTCGAATTTGGAGGATATAACATCAAATGCCTCTCTAGCTAAAGACTTCCCCTCGCCAAGTGAAATATATTCTGCTAACAGCGATGCTTTCTTAATCTCCCAATATGGGATGTCAAGATTCTTTTTCCATGTCTTCAAAGCTGCTTCCAGTTTAGCAAAGTCACAGACATACACAAAATGCAGGCACACCTCGTACATATAGGAAGCATATTGTTCTGCTGTCATTAAATGAAGATATCTCTCCATCTCTGCATATAAACTCTGCCATTTTTCTTCCCATGCCTCTTGCCGATAAAGCCTCAGCAGTGCAATTTTTAGATTTAGCCAGGCTTCCCTGTTTACCAAACTGGAATTTGCTCTTGTCGGTTGATATTTGCCAATAACAGAAAGATATATCGGTTCCCATTCGTTACATATTGGGAAAAGGCATTTCTCCATCAACCAATTAAATTGTTCAAGATATAACAGGTCGTATGGTTTCTTTAGTGCTTCGATTGAAGATTTTGACAATGAAAAAGAGTCGGCGCTAGCCCAATATTCTCGTTTTTCACGAGGAAGCAGCAACCACCCCGGGTACGAATCTCGTTGAGTCTTAAGCAGTTTATACATTTTCATGTAATCTGTCTCTCGACTAGAATACATATTATGGTTATCTCGGCCCCATGATAATACCATTTTCGAGAATGCGGATTCTTCTGCTGTTGGCTGGGGTCTATAGCTATCCAAATACGAGCATAAAGCCTTTATATCCTCAGATACGCTAGATGTTGAACCTGACATGCCCGAGATGTTTAAGACTATTACATTTTTACTTTCTAAAGTTTTAACTCTGGCATCAGGCATTTTCTCCACAGCGACCAGATACACCTTTCTAGCGCTTTTCCCAAGTTTATCATTTACCCATCCAAGCCATTGGTTGAAGTTGGGATCCTCACCAGAGAATCCTATCATCACCATTGTTGTACGAACAAAAGAATTGCACACATCATTAACAAATAATGGATGCTTGGACGGATACAATCGATAATCTTCTTCAGTAATGATTATCTGTTCACTAAGATTAGTAATACTGCCATGCAATTTTGCAATATATGGAGAGCTTTGAACTGACAGCGCTTTATCATTCAGGACTTTTGAATAAGATCTTCTTCCTGACTGTTCTAAAGAATCAGCAGCTCGTTCGAGAAGAGTATCATAATTTGTAGTATATACATTTAGCCAAGGGAGGGATAGTATTTCAGAATATATCTCAGAGGGCGTTCGATATTTATCGGCTATGGCCTCTGAAATAATACTATCAAGAGTAGTGCGTCCAAAAACATGTTCAACATCTTCTGCAAGTTTCAAAACATTAGCATACGCTTTATCTTTTGATTTAGGTTTTCTGCCATTGACTTTTGTAAAGAACAAATCTCCCAAACCACTCCACAACGGAATAATAGGGATGTCAGATTTACTTATAGCATTCCGACTGAATCCGGCCCCCACAAATAAACTTGCTTTGTTGTTCCAAAGCTGTTCTGCTATTTCATTCAGATATATTTCTGTTTTCTTATTCATTAAGCATGAAACGATATGTTGATTATCAAACAATCAAGGAAGCACTATGTTGTTATTACGGAGATGACATCATTTCTTATACAAACTCTGACCTCTAAAGAAACTTGATGAGTGACTTGTTTGTATGGCTCACTCTTTCTGAGTTGAAGAGTCTCTAATCGCTAATTTAGTACGATTAAGTTCCTTCTCTGTTTCTTCTATCTGTACTTTTAGTTGCGAGTAATTTGAGTGTTCTTTATCCCAAATTGCGAAAGCCTGCTCTCTGCGCTTATTAACCTTCTCCTCCGAGCCAATATTAAAGGCATAAGTTGTAATGATGCCCCCCACAGCAACAATAACACCAGCCGCGCCCCAAGTAATAAACGTAAACAGATTCACAACCTTGTCAATAATAAGTAACAACACGACAACAACAATTAGTGATATGCCAATAATCCGAAGAATCATAGGACATCTATATGAAAAACTCGAACATCTTTTTGTCTCTAAAGGGTCTATCACTGACTTAAGTTGGACGAGCTTCTCTTCCAGAGAATCTCTTTTAGCATACAGAGCATTAAGTTTATCAGATTCTTTCTTCTCTTCCCGCAATTTTGCAATCTCCTCTTGAATGGAACCAAGTTCTTTAGACATTTCTCCAATGTCGGATTTTAACTTGTTATTCTGGTGCTCAAGTTTCTCTGTCTGTTCTGTCAAGCCCTTAATTCTCTGCGATTTCAAGCCGGACTCACCTGACAATCCTGAAATCTCTATTTCTTGTTGAGCCACTTTTTGTTCAAGCGATTCTTTCTTGCTGTTTACTTCACTATTAATGGCATCAAAGTGTGCTTGGTCCTCCTTGATAGCTACTTGCAAATTTTGAAGATACGCTTTAGAGTCCCCATCTGGTGCTTGTTCTACCGCTGCAACCACATTTCGGGCTCTACGATAGAGAAGACGAAGGAACTCATTATATACTTCAGGGGCAATGTCATCTTTGTTGCGATTGAAGAACTTTGCCACCTCATGCAGTTTTGTGCGAACCTTCGATCTATGCAAGTCTAGGCAGCGAGCCATGGCTTCAGTAAGAGCACTTGCTGACACCTTGGCTGGTTGAGCGTTATGCATCCATAGTTCCAAGATCACTTTACTGGTCGATAACATATAATTTGCATCTGTGTGCCTGTTCTTACAGAAAGTAATGAGATCCGCATTTGTAGTTAGAAAAAATATGTTATTCCTATCGTTCTTGGCTTTCCGCTGTTCCTTGATATAATCATCCATAAAAATATCATGAGCCTCACGGAATTGGTCAGAAAAATACATATTTTGAGCCTCCACTCCGGCGTTATCATTACGAATAGCTGCCAAATCTCGCAAAACAGGCTTTCCTTTATACTTGCTCATCACCTGCCGCCTGCAATCTGGCATAGAAGCAGGGAATACCATTACGCCTTTCGATTCAAGTTCTTCCTGGAGATTAAGGAGTAACTTCGTAATCTCAGGTGCATATAGTTTTCTTCTTGTGCATGCATTGGCGATTCCTGTTCCAGGATAAGGCCCGTTTTGGGCGACCGAGCCCAAGATAGTCTTCATCTCTTCAATTGTTACAGGATGAATTTTCAGAATTCCGCCAGATGACTTAATTATGTCGCATACATCGCTCGCACTCAATTCGTTTTCTGGTGTGGATAGGTCAAGCAAGGCCATAGCAATGGGAGTATCCAGATAATACTCGGCTTCGCAGCCTCTCTCTTCATCATGCACTTTTGGACGATCACTCTGAAGGAATGCAGCAATTACGCTGCCCCAAAACAGTTGATTGGCAACTTTATATAACTCTGGATTATCAGTATGCAGGTATTCCAAGAAAAAAACCATTGAGGTATATTGTTCTTCTACTTGCGACTCTGAGTCATTTTCAAAATAGCCAAGGATATTGTCTGTATTCTTTGATATGAACTCAGTAAATGTCACTTTATCATCGAAAGCGCCCTCGCGCTCGATGAATCCTTTGTATTCAGATTCTATCTCCGTCAGATGCCGATTAAAAGCAGTTTCCTGTTCCTCATACGAATCATCATTCTCATCAAAGCGAGCACTTATTATCTGGAACGTATTTCCGTCTTCGAATACGTTGAGCCCTATGCTACCATTTACAAGGTGGGATAACTTCAGTATAGTCTTTGCAATTACGGCATGAGGAATCTTAATACCAAAGAGTTCAGCAATCTTCTGCTGGACATTATCAGATGTTGCATAATGCTCCCCTTCCTTCTTACTGCCATAAATCTTCACGATGGCATACTTAATAATTGGGAAGTATATGTCAGAATAAAGGCCTCTCGACTTATCTGAATACAAAGCCGATATCAGGGCATAGTTTGAACGTGCCATATAAATTTCGTATGCGGTAAAAAAACTATTAATTAAAACGGCAGATCTAGCCCATAGTAAACCTGTGGTTCACTAAGGACTCGAATGTCTTTATCTTCAAACAGTTTGGCTTGTTTCTGGAGCTTGTCCAGATACTCAGCACGGATTGCATAGCTGTTAAGCTCTTCTCTTCGAGCTTTACTCAATTCAAGGAACTTTTCGCTTTGGTCAATGCCGAGGAAACGGCGGCCAAGGAGTGTGGCGGCAATACCGGTAGTGCTGCTTCCAGTAAACGGATCAAGAATCCAGGCTCCAGGTTCTGTTGAAGCCTGAATAATTCGAGACAAAACACATAGTGGTTTTTGAGTCGGGTGTTTGCCACAACTCTTTTCCCACTTTGCGATTGCAGGCAGAGTCCAGACATCACGCATTTGGGTACCGCCATTTATCTCTTTCATCAACTCATAGTTGAAATAATGAGCAACCTTCTGCTCCTTTCTAGCCCAAAGGATATATTCTGCCGAATATGTAAAATACCGGCAGGAGAGGTTTGGTGGTGGATTTGTTTTGACCCAGGTAATACAGTTCAGAATCTTGAAACCAAGTTCCGTCAGGCATCTGGCTATTGAAAAGATATTGTGATATGTCCCGCTTACCCAGATAGTACCATTGCTTTTCAGTTTATCCCTGCAAGCAGACAACCACTCCTTATCAAATTTGTAATCTTCCTCAAAGCCTTGCGATTTATCCCATTCTCCTTTATTGACAGAAACCATGCGCCCACTCTGAACGCTGATACCACCATTTGATAAATGATACGGCGGATCGGCAAAGACCATATCGAACTTAAAATCAAAGGATTTCAACAATTCGATGCAGCCTCCTTGTAAAAGGGTGAAGTCTTTATCGACAGATCTGTAATACGGAGTAATCATCAATGGAAAGTTGCGGTCGAAACAATCTCAAAAATATTCCGGTGTTCTTTGAGCCTTTCTAACAGGTTTTTGAACATATAGGCATCATGCCTGTTAGTTTTTTCCTGGACCATCAACAATTTTGCAATCAAAATCAGGAACTTTACACTATACTCACCTTTACCGGCTAACTTTGGGTATTGAGTAGCTTCCGAATTGACCTCGTCAAGCAATGCTTGCTCATTCAATAGAGCATTTTTATCATTTTGGCTTTCAATTGGGGCAGTGCTTTGCCACTGTTCAATTAAACTATCAAGAAGCGAATCTGTCTCATGCGGCTCACTATAGTGCTTAATCATATCGACAGCCCAATGTATATGCTTTGGCGTCCGTATCCGACTCCATTTCCCATTTTCTTTCTGACGATATCTTAGAACTATGTCATATTCAGATAACTTTCCTTGGTAAATGCCAAGGATATATGTTCCATTAACATGGACGGTAGCTAATGGAGCTACGCCGCCTCTTGACATTGAAGGTTCTTTGGTTTTCTTCATGACTTATCTCAGTTTTTTTGCCACTATCCCGTCTTCCAAATCAGCAATGCTGTACAAATCCTCCAGGACATCAAACGTCTCCTTCAAGTTGTTCCTGGCGCTGCCCCAGCCCCAACCATCAGTGAACCAGACGAACTTGAAGTAGCCAAGATCCTTGGTTTCCATCGTGATGGTTTTATAACTGCGGGCTGTCTCATTCAGTTTGGAACCGCTGCTGGTGTAGAAGTTCGTTTCTATTCCATACACGGTATCCTTACCTTTAACCACGAAGTCGAAGCGTTTCTCTGCTCCACCGTTGTTTGATATAGAAGATAGGTCAATTCCCCATTTGGATTCAATCTCGTGGATGTACATCTCTTTGAAGTAAGTCTGTCCTTTGATAAGGCCGGCCTTCTTCAGATAGCTCTCAACAAGGTCTTCCATGAGATGACCGCCACGGTTCTTTCTACCGTTAGAATCAAGTCCAGTCTCAACGCCGGTAACGTAATCCACAAGATTGTTGACGATATGATTCTCCATAAGGTCAAACAATCCGGTCTTACGCATGAACTTTGTATAGTCAGAGACAGTATAGTTCATTCGATTGAATTTGAAATTGAACTGGCCTTCATCATCCATAGCCATTATCTCCAGCTCACGCTTTGCAAGAAGGATCGGGATGCATTTCAACGTCTCTGGGTATTGTTTGAGGATGGCTTCAAATTCCTTCTCGATGTTCTTTGTACCTATGAGCGAGTTCAATATGTTCAATGGAATCTTGATAGCCTCGACATTTGCGAAAACCTTGTCAAAATCCACATAGTATTTATAGTCGGCGATTGACGGTCTGAAGGCCGCAAGCCATTTGTCGAAATCTCTCATAACTCTATATGTTGAAAGCGTTTGAAATCATTATCTCTGAAATGCATCCTCGGCCATTGGGATTGGAGTTAATCATTCTGGCTGCTGATACTCTTTTAATCGTGAATTTATGATATAGTCTATCAAAGAAGTCCTCTTCAGGATCTACATTTTTAGGGTCTGAATTGCTTGCTACAAACACAGAGCCTTCCGCTGCAATGTTCTCAATAAAACGGCCCAAACGCCGCTGCTCGTTATCATCGAAACCGTCTTTGGCATATGATGTAAAAGCAGCTGTCTCTGTCAAAGGTTTATACGGAGGATCAAAGTAGAACACGGTATCAGGTCTGGCAAACAGGCCGGTTTCGCTGAAATCGCCGCAAAGAATTTCAACCTTCTGAAGAAGGGTAGAGTCTGCACGCAGGGTGTCTTCATCACAAATCTTCGGGTTGGAGTATTTGCCATGAGGAACGTTGAATTCACCCTTTGAATTAACCCGGTAAAGGCCGTTGAAGCATGTCCGGTTCAAGAATATAAATAAAGCCGCAGTCTCAATATCTGAGATATTACGCGAATTGAACAAGGCTCTTTTCGACAGGAAATATTCTTTCCTGTCATCTGCACCCATAGAAATGTACTCGGACTGAATTCGGTTGAGTTCTTGTATCAGAGCTTCAACATTGCTTTTGATGACTAGATATGTGCAAATCAACTCAGCATTGATATCATTGATGACCGCCCTTTCAATATTTGGATACTCCTGAAGAATCCAAAACAGCACTGCGCCACCTCCCACAAATGGCTCCACATATGTGAGGCCTGTTCTCTTTTCCAAATCTGACGGCAGGGATCTTTTCACCTCATCAAGTAGTTGAGTCTTACCTCCAACCCACTTGATGAACGGCTTTGCCGATATATCTTTTATGCTCTTCATACATTCAAATGCATTTGGATGCAAATTTACAAAAAAGAATGTGATGTTTCGACATAATAAACGTTTATTGTTGTATAACAATACGTAACGGGATGGTATGACCATACATATCAAAACATTATGGCTCATTCTGAAGGCCTTTCAATGAACAATATATAATAATGCAGAATCCAAGCAGCGACAGCACATAGGCAATTCCGGCGGACCACCAGAAGACCTTCCGGGATAGCCATACGCCTTTGTTGGTACTGAGGTCGGCCAAGAACTTTTCGTTGTGTTTCTGGATGTATCGAAGGTATTCGGCCTGTGTCTCTTTCATCTTTCGGGTTGTCTCATTGAGGGCATCCTGGCAGATTGTATTGAGTTTGGCCCCGACATTATCCGGAAGAGAAAGAGGAACGGATTTCTGGCACATTTCTACGACCTGACTCCTGACCTGCTTTTGAAAGTCGAATAGCCCTTCTGTTTCGCTGGAGAGCATTGCATGCACCTGGTCCATAACATCAACGATACCGAAATCCACCTTCTTCATAAAGAACAAGACGAAGGGACGGGAATCAATCCTCTACATCAGATACTTCGTGTGCGGCAAATATGTCGAGCACAGCACCGGGATAAAACTTCCGGCGGCTGACTGGGATGCCGACACCAGGCAGGTGAGAAGATCAAGCCCCAATTACAAAAGGCTGTCGGCTCAGATCGACGCGTTCCGCTCGAAAACCGACTCGCAGATCCTGGCGTGCGAGGAACGGCTCACGCCCAAAATAGTCTCGGACATCCTTAACGGGGAATACGCGCCGGACCCGAAGAAGACCGGAAAGGTGGACTTCATCGAATACGCCGCCACCTACAACAGGCAGCAGTACGACCTCGGAAGGCTGGGATACTCGACCTACTACAACGCCGACCTGAACATAAAGAAGTTCGGGAAGTTCCTGGAAGACAGGATTGGGATCGGGACATTGTACATTAGAGACCTCAGCGTCGATATGTTCAACAAATACATCCTGTACAGGAAGGACACGCTCGGGAACACAAGCAACGAGGGGATCAACAAGGCCCTGGTGCCGCTGTACAAGGCAGTCAGATACGCGGCCGACAACGGCCTGATGGAAAGGGGGCTGGCCACGTCGATCTCCACGAACTACATCGAGAAGAAGACGCGGTCCTACAGCGGCGAGACCGAAGAGGAGAAGGTGCGCTACCTGACGGACACCCAGTTCCGCGACCTGCTCGATGTCTATGACAGGACAAGGAACGAGGCGACAAGAAAGATAATGGACATGTTCCTGTTCTCGTACTACGTATGCGGTCTGAGATATTCAGACCTGCTGACGCTGGAATGGCGGCATATAGACTTCGAAAACAGGACGCTTACCAAGAACGTATATAAGACAAAGCGCTCGATATCCCTGCCGCTCGTGGACAAGGCCATAGAGATCCTGCTCAGGTGGCGGAAGACCGGCGGCAACAGCCGTTTCGTGTTCAACCTGCTCGACGAGGGATTCGACCTGTCGGACATCGTCAAGCTGAACAACGCAAGATTGACAAAGAACAGGAACATCCAGCAGTCGCTCAGAAGCGTCGGGATAAAGATGGGGTTAAAATTCAACCTGACGATACACGTGGCCAGACACACATTCGCCGTACAGGCCTTGAAGAACGGGATGGACGCGCACACGATAAGCCACCTGATGGGCCATTCGTCAAGCCTTGTCACCGAGAAGGTCTATGCCGAGTTCCTGCCGGACACAATCAACACGACCGTCCGCGAGCAGCTTGAAAGGAACGTCATAGAGTACTCTTCTTCCTAACATTGGAGGAATAGCTCCCGCTCAAAAATAAGACAACTAATTACCCCGTGACATACCTTAAAACGGCACAAAACGACAGTAGCCGACCTCGAAAGTCAGCTACTGGCATATTTACAAAAGATTGAAAATCAATCAGATATTTCAGAAATCAAGACTAATACTCTTCTTCGTTAAAGAAAAAGTCCTCCTTGGTCGGGTAGTCGGGCCAGATGTCTTCTATGGATTCGTAGACTTCGCCGTCGTCCTCAAGTTCGGTAAGGTTCTCGATGACCTCCTCAGGGGCACCGGAGCGGTTGGCATAGTCGATAAGTTCTTCCTTTGATGCTGGCCATGGAGCATCGTCCAGGCTACTGGCAAGTTCAAGTGTCCAATACATATTCTCGAACAATTAAATTGTTAATAATCATTAATATAAATCAAAATGTCGCAAAAAGCGGCTCTATTTGCCCCAAAGATATGCAAAAAATCATAACAATAAGTATTTTTTGCCTAATTTTGTAGGCTTGGAAGCTGGTTCAACAACCGTACCAAAAGAAGAGCTTAGGAATATGTCATACGAGAAAAAGGAAATATACGAGGAAAAGACGACCGCGGAGATCGCTGTCCACGTCAAGGAAATCCTCCGGCTGTTAGGCGAGAATCCTGACAGAGAGGGGCTTGTGAAGACGCCGGAAAGGGTCGCCAAGGCGTTGCAGTTCCTCACGCAGGGATATTCACAGGACGGGGCGAAGATCATCCAGTCCGCCATATTCGATGAAGAGTACCGCCAGATGGTGCTGGTGAAAGACATAGAGCTTTACTCCACCTGCGAGCACCACATGATGCCGTTCCTGGGAAAGTGCCACGTGGCGTATATTCCTAATGGGAAGATCACGGGGTTGAGCAAGGTGGCAAGGGTCGTGGAGACTTTCGCGCGGCGGCTTCAGGTGCAGGAGAGGCTGACGGTCCAGATCAGGGACTGCATCGACAACGCGCTGCATCCGTTGGGAGTGGCGGTGGTCATCGAGGCGATGCACACGTGTATGTCGATCAGAGGGGTGCAGAAGGCCAACGCAACGACCACAACCTCCGCATTCTCAGGGGCTTTCCTGACCTCGGCACGGACGAGGAATGAGTTTCTGAACCTGATTAAATAGAACAATACATATGATTTGGCTGAAAAAGACAAAAAGAGACAATGAATTATTAGGATCAGATTTCAAAACAGGCGAAAAGATAAGACAAAGATTATAATACGAACTAAAAAACACAACGATATGTCAAACAAGATAATACTGACAGGCGACCGTCCGACCGGACGCCTCCACATTGGCCACTACGTCGGCTCCCTGA
>ENA-UOOD01001613-UOOD01001613.1-human-gut-metagenome-genome-assembly--contig:-CS67-NODE-1613-length-22350-cov-14.991702_pt1 | contig 22350 bp, 18 predicted proteins | sample MGYA00242464_ERZ724011 | MGnify/ENA metagenome assembly ERZ724011 | reverse complement strand
TGAAAAGAAAACTCAATCCTTTGCTGGAGAAGATGTCAAGTCCTCCCCAAAATAATCCCTTGATGGTTTTATCTCTCAAGTCACCCATAATACCTATTTTTGCACTTGCTAAATGTCCAGGATCTTTTATTCAGCCAGATAGGAGTTTATCTGGTTCTCAAGTTCCGGGAGGTCATGAGTGACAACATCCCAGATAACAGTGTTGTCTACTTGAAAATATTCATGGACTATGTAGTTTCTCATGCCAGTCACCATCTTCCATGGCGTTTGAGGGTGACCGGCTTTGAATTCCTCGGTCAAGAGGTTGGAGGCCTCGCCTATAATCTCGATGTTTTTGACGACAGCATAGTACATCATGTCATTATTGACAAAGTCGGTAAATGACTTTCCTTCAGACTACCGCTTGATTCTTTCTATTGCTTCAAGAATATGCTGAAGGCGGATTCGGTCTTTAGCAGGTTCTCTCATAAATCAGAATCTTGTCGCGGTTTGCTGTCTCTTGGGCGAAAGGTAGAAGAGTGCCGTCTGACACAAGATCGACTTTTCGTCCTACGAGTTCCTCAAGCTCTTTCCACATTCCAAAATACTTCAGTCCAATAGGCTGGCTTTTATCAAGAAGGACAATGATGTCCACATCACTGTCTGGCCTCTCATCTCCTCTGGAAAATGAACCGAACAGCCAAGCTTTCAACACAGGTTGGGTGTTGAAGTATTGATTTAGGGCTTTTATCATTACCTGTCTGTTCATTGACATCTTTTATAGTAATAATCTTTTATATTTCGTATCAATAGTGGTTGATATAGAACACTGCGGAGTGTGATTGTAACCTGAAGATAGTCCGATCATGTCGCTTAGTCCTTTTAACTACAAAAATACTCTATTTTACGATTTGTGCAAGTTTTCTGTCGAGTCGAGATTGGTTTAGCCCCTGAACCTCTGATCTTTCTGTTTTTAATGACGTAAATACTGGTTTAAATCCTCTGTTGTCAGCCTTCCGTCAAAAAAACGCTTGGCAGTCTCCACATCTGCTTCGTACTTCGTGTTTATAAGGTATCTGATTGTATTGCGAAACGCAACGAGTTCTGGATAATCCTTAATCTGGACGAACAAACGACGTAATTTGGGATTTTCAGCCGCATCTTCGGATTTTGTTACTTTCCTAAATCCTTTCTCATCAGCAGGGTAGCCAATGTCTCGCAAACTCGCCCCCATCTCTCTTGCCGCATCCCACACAAACTGATCCATTGCCTTATAGACTTTGAAAAGAAAACGCTTACCATCATTGTGAGGATAGAATGAGATATGAGTCTTATTGTAAGAAGACCTAAACTCATACTTTACAAAGCCCGGATCTATAGTGGGTTGTCTTTTGTCTTCGTCTATAACCCCGATAGCGAACTGTGTTGTTGAGTTCAGTACTTTCATAACATCGTTGCAGCATCCCTTATGTTTTACATTGCCTCCTACAATATATCCCATAAGGTTGGTGTCAACATTACATTCCGGGTATAAGTTTTCCTGCCGTGCCATCAGTCATGAAATACATCTAAATTAAAGAATGCATCGGAACCATTATCGAAGATTTCCTGCTTGTCATCTTCTGTCGCTTCATATACATAGTATTTACCTTCACCGGCATCTTGAGTAATGAAAAGATGAAAATCATCAAGATCTTCGTGCAAAATGTGTGTCAAGATATAAGGACTATGCGTGGCGATGAAGAAGAAGTTACGATGTGTCCTCCTTTTACACTGTTCCGTGATCCAATCCACAAGATGCTTTTGCGTGGTCGGGAACAGATTACATTCCGGTTCCTCAAGGAATATCTCCGCATGGTGGCTTAGCAGCAAACTATCAGCGTCCTTCTTAAAGGCGGCAGCCTCTTTCTGGGACCGGAACAAGAAATCCTTGCCTTCGATGTTTACTACATCCAATTCGTTAAGGGGACCTTCAACATTCTCTGAATGGTTATGCTTCTGGTACAGATATTCCAGAAGATGTTGAACTATCACTTTATCAGAGAAAGAACGTTCTTTGGAGACCTTTTCCGCCTTGTATATTCCGTTACACAGGTAGTCCATAAGGACCATCTGAGGCACGAGAGACTGCACTCCGCTTGAGGTACTCGAAATATCAAGATTTGAAGCATCACGTGTCACGATGGAATCCTTGCCAGTATATTCATCATAGACATAGGATATCCCAAGGCCTAAGATATTCTCTTCTTTTTTCATGAAAGAACGTGCGGCGTCCCAATCATCTTTGAAATCTATAATGTTATAATATGAGGTCTTTAGACCTGACCAGTTGGTAATCAGAGACACCAGATTACGTTCAGAAGGTATATACGAGACCTTTGGACGTTTATACGAAGACCGATGCCGCCCCCACTTGTGTTTGAATTCACCTGTTTTATTGTCATAGGTAAAACTCATATAATCAGTCTTGTAGGAGATAAAAGTCTCAGGCCGGTCATAGCCTTTTACATGGTAATACTCCACAAACCGTTTGAGGAAAACCCCTTTTTCCTCAAACTCCTTCGGCGACTGGCGGATGCTTATACGCTTCTCAACCCACGAACAGTAGCACGCCATCATCATCACGCAACTCTTGCCAGAACTCTGCAAGCCAATTATCAGGTTTGCAAGGCCTAGTTTGAGGTGGGCTTCCTTAAGTGGACCAAAGTTGTGTATTTCTATTGTTTTTTTCATGTCTATAGAATCAAGCATCAAACGTTATATCAACAATAATAGCAACCTTAATGCAATATTACGAAATTTTCAGGGATTTATTGTTGATAATATCAATATTCCATAAACCGGCTTAATAAGGTGTTATCGACATCGTCATCCTGCGTTACTAAACATTTTAGTCGGGCTTGGCGGCGAAGAGGCGTTTTCGGGGCGTTTTCGAGCGTTGTGAGGCCATCGATGGGGACGACTGGATTTCGCTGTAAATCTATGAATATATTAAAGTTATACAAATTTACGCTTGCCGGTGAGGGCGGTGTGGACTGCTGCTGTCGGGCGGCGGTAGGGGATGCTGCCGAAATTTTGCCAAAGGGGTACATTTGCAAAAATGCTCTCTGGATGGGGCAGGAAAAATTGTGTTAATATAATTGTACCAAAACTATGTACATAAAACTCAACCGGAGCTATGTCGCTCCTGAGACAAACCTCACAAGCGTGACCATTGAAGGTGGAATCTGCGTCGGATCCAAGGACCAGGTTGTGGTAGACAACAACACGACCACTACGATTGACCGACAGGAAGGCGGAGATGAGTTCACAATCGGTGAATGGGACTAAAAGACGTATTTGTGTGTAAAACGAAAAAAGAATCTTCACAATGAAAAACGAATTATTCAAGATAGCGTCTTTGGCCACCATACTGATGGCCGGAGCATTTGTATCCTGCAACGAGAGCGAGCTCGATCCTGACAAGGGACAGCGTTCTGGCAAGAAGATATCGTTCTCAATTTCAGATACTGAGACCAAAACAGCATACGACCAGAGCGACAACCTTCGAATTAATTGGTCGGAAGGCGACCAAGTGCGCATCTTTTGCGCTGAGGCGGAGGATGTCAAGCAATCAGACTATTCAATCATCAACATCGGCGGAACTGACGGGAAGCAACACAAGGCCAACCTTGAGGCAAAGACCGATGGCCTTGCATGGGGAGGGAACGATGACACCCACAATTTCTATGCGGTCTATCCTGCGGATGAGAGCCGGGTGGCAGTTGACGCGTCGACAGGGATAGCGACATTCTCCGTTAGTCACAGCCAGATCTGTACAGTTCAAGGTACGGTTGACGCAAGTGGACACTACACAACCGTCCCTGACATGAAGGAGGCCTACATGGTAGCCAACCTATCGACGAAGCCTATAGACAATGTAGAGCTGAACTTCAAGCCGATCATGACAACTCTGGAGATCACCGTTCAGGGAGTCAACGCTTCAGCTGCCAACCAACGTGATGTCACGCTTACAGGAATAAGCGTGATAAACAAGAATGCCACTTTCTCAGGAGTCACGTCAGGAAAGTTCAAGTACGACATCTCAAATAAGACGATGTGGGAAAGTAGAGCGGAAACACCAACCACGGAAACTTACTACGTCGGCATCAAGAACGGAGATGAGACGTGGGTGGATCTCAAGTCAGGAGAATCCATAACTTTGACCGTCTTCCTGCCTCCTGTCGTGATCGACAAAGACAACCAAGTGACGATTCAGGTTCACGCCACAGGTGAATTGAGTGCCATAATCGGTGGCAAGGTCGACAAGAATGGCAAGGAAACCAATATCGCTCCGAGTGCGAAAGCGAAGATAGCATTACCGAATATGCCCGAAACCAAATCGGGGAATAACTGGATCACCCCGCTTGATGACATGATTTACGTTCAACAGTTGTCGATACCGGGGACACACGATGCGGCGGCATATTCGACATCATTGTTTAACGCAGGTCAGACACAGGGCTTAGATATTGAGCAACAATTTGAGTTGGGAATCAGAGCATATGATATGCGTACTGCTTTTAGGGCAGATGGCATAGGCTCACAAAGCGGTGAGATGTGGATGTGGCACGGAATAACCCATTGCGGCATTTCTTTGGAGAGTGTGATGACAACGTTAAGCAATGCATTAAAGAATAATCCTGGAGAATTTGTCATTTTGCAATTTAGACACGAAAATGAATTGCCGGCAAGTTACAAAAGGACGAAAAAATGGGACGAAATATACAACGTCCTACACAAATTTGATTCTCAGATAGTGCAATGGAGACCAGATCTTATTATAAAAAATTGCCGAGGTAAATTCATAATATTTACACGTGACGATTACACGAATAGGACGAAAGCTGCTTTAGCTGCCCCATATCCATCTGGAAATACTTTCACATCAACTCTTAGCAACATAAATGGTGAGAGTACGCATTATTATGTTCAAGATTATTATGAATACGATGGAGATCTTGGAAAGGAAAAAAACAGGCAGATTAAAGCCTTGTACGAGACAACAAGGACTTTTTCCGATGAGAGTTCTCAATACTTTATTGAAAAAGCCTGGGCTCTTAATCACACCTCCGGATATGATCAGTCGGCAAGTATTCTCCCAGGAACAACCTCATGTTATCAGAAAAATGCTTCACAAGTTCATAAACCAATATATGAGGCATTGAGCAAAGAGACCGTATTCGGTCCTACCGGCATCGTCTTTATGGATTGGGTAGGAACACGTGAAGCCTCCTCCTACACCGTCTACGGCGACCTTCTCCCACAGGCCATCATTGACCACAACTACAAGTACAGGATGCTTCGCGCGACAGCACAGGGCACCAGTAACTAACACAAAATAACAACAACTACACATTATGAAAAAACAACTGATAGCAACAGCATTGATCGCACTGGCGGGGATTACCGCCATGGCGCAGCAACCTACAGTGAAAACAGATACGACGGTCACAGTTGAGTACAGCTCCGACAGGTACAGGGTCGAGACCGCACCGTTCAAGGCGAACTGGTTCGTCGGGGTGGACGGCGGAGCGCAGGTCTACTTCGGCGAGCACGACAAGCAGTGCAAGTTCGGCGACAGGCTCGCCCCCGCACTCAACGTGTATGTGGGCAAATGGTTCACCCCTGCCATCGGCGTAAGGCTCGGCTACAGCGGCATCGGACAGAAAGGCGCGACGCAGGATTGGAGCCCTACTCACTCGACAGGCAAGGAGGTTCCCGGCAAGGGCGTACACGGCTACTGGCTCAAGAGGCAGGAGTTCAGCTTCTGGAACATCCACGCCGACGTGATGTTCAACCTCGCCAACGTCATCTGCGGCTACAAGCCGGAGGGACACTTCTGGAACCCGTCGCCTTTCATCGGGGTCGGCCTGGCGCATGTGTACTCGGAGGAGCCTAAGAACAGCGAGATCAGCGGCAACGTCGGCCTCAACAACGCCTTCAGGCTCTGCGACGCGCTCGACCTCAACGTCAACATCCACGGGATGATGGTCAACGAGGCTCTTGACGGCGAGTTTGGCCACCGCTGGGGCGAGGGCAACCTCTCCGCCACCGTCGGCCTCACCTACAAGTTCAAGCCTCGTGGCTGGGACAGGAGCAAGGTGGTGAAGGTGGTGGAAACCTCCGACATCTCCTCCTACCAACTCGCCCTCGCCGAGCTCAAGGCCGAGCGCGAAAGACTTGAGAAAGAGCTGGCCGGGCTCAAGGCCAAGCCTGAGATCATCGAGACCACCAACACGATCGCCTCCCCATACTTCGTAAGGTTCGAGCTCGGGAAGAGCGCCCTCTCCAAGGAGGCCAGGGTCAATCTCGGACTTCTCGCAGAGATCCTCAAGACCACCGGAGCGAAATTCACCGTCAGCGGCTACGCCGACGCCGCCACGGGCAACAAGAAAATCAACGAGAAACTCAGCCGGGACCGCGCGCAGGCCGTCTACGACTGCCTGACGAAGGAGTTCGGAGTCCAAGCATCCCAGCTTGAGATCGACTACAAGGGCGGTGTGGACAACATGTTCTACGACGACCCGGCTCTCAGCCGCGCGGTGATCACCAAGGCAAAATAACACAACAGGAATATTCCGACACCAAAACGGTGACAGTGCCGCCCAAGCACTCCCCCACCGTTTTGGTTCGTCGGTTAAGTCAATGGGTAGCTAATCCTGTCCGTTGCGTAAGAGAGAAGTAGAACACATTATATTTAAGAACAATGATGAAAAGATCTTTCTTTGCCGCCGCTCTTTGCGTGTCGGCGCTGTTCGCGGCTTGCAGCGAGAAAATGGAGACTGATGAGGAAATGCTGGCTGAGTGGCATGAGTCCGTCACCGAGGATGAATATTCAGACGAGCCTGTGACAAGGGCCAACGCTTCCAACGGGGCTTGGATGGCTGGGCTGGATGACTCGACTCCGTTCGCGCGGCTTTCCATTCCAGGGACTCACGACGCGGTGACTGGTGACGGCACTGCTTTTTCCATCGGCAGGACGCAGAGTCTGGGGCTGGCGGCGCAGTGGGACCTGGGAATCAGGGCGTTTGACTTCCGTCCCGGCTACCGCAAGGTTCGGGTCAGGGCGTTCAAGTACAAGAACGAACTTCACGTTTACCACGGGTTCATTCCGACAAAGACTTCTTTCAAAAAAGCTGTCCAGACGCTCATGAACAAGATCGACTCGAATCCTTCGGAGTTCGCGGTGGTCATCATGCAGTTCGAGAACGGCAGCCCGGCCTACAATGACCGCTCGGTGTGGAACTCTTTGATGACGGAATTCCTTGGCAGCGAGGAGACATTCCCGTCCAGATTCCGAATCGACTATCGTCCTGATCTTACCGTGGGCGACCTGCGCGGCAAGATCCTGATACTGTCACGTGACGCCTACGCTGACCAGCCGATAACCGGCGGTTACATCTCAGGATGGAGTTTCGCCGAGGAAGGCACCACCAGCGCCAGAATCACGAGCCGTGTGGCGACGGGTGTGCTTGGAGTGCAGGACTACTACCACGTCGAGAAGCCGGAGGTAAAGGTCAAGGCGGTGAGTGACTTTATGGACTGGGCGGCGGACAATGCCTCCGAGAACGCCTGGACCATCAACCACACGTCCGGCTACACAGGCATTCTCTCTACGGACAACACCTACCGCGAGAACGCGGCGAACAACAATCCGACCGTTTACCGTCGTTTGATCAACGGGGAGTGCGCCTCGACAGGCATGGTTATGATGGACTGGGTCGGCAACTTCAAGTCTGGCCGCTACGAGGTCTATGGAGACCTCCTGCCTCAGGCTATCATCGACAATAACTTCAGAAAATAAGGCACATTCAGACATGTGCGGAACTACGAGCCAAGCAAATAAGCAACCACACGTTCCAAAAGAACGCGCTTCGCTCGTGACTGGCTTGAAACTTAACCTTTTATATTCATGCAGGTCAAGGATGGAATAGCGTGGCTCTGGAGGATCTCGGGGAGGTTCCGGCCGCATATCCTGTGCGCGGGGCTGATCGGGATGGCACGGGTCGCGGTCTCGTTGGGCAGTGTCTGGATTTGCAAGGAAATCATTGACAATGTCACGGGGCAGAGCGATGGGAGACTGGGTGTCCTCATCGCTTTGATGATTGGCTGCATGGTTCTCAGGATGGTTCTGTCACTGGCCGGCGGAAGGCTGAGCCGGAAGACAGAGGCGAGGCTTACGAACCAGATGCGGCATGACCTTTTCGGACATCTGATGAGGAGCCGGTGGGACGGCCATCAATCGCAACATTCCGGAGACATACTCAACAGGATGATCGATGACGTGACGACGGCCTCGGGAATCCTGTGCGGAGGTGTGCCTGTGATCATGGTGACGGCAAGCCAGCTGCTCGGGGCGTTGTACTTCCTCACCAGAATGGATGTCCGGCTGGCCGCGGTGCTGATATTCATAATGCCGGTCGCCTTGCTGCTCAGCAAAAGCTACATGCGGAGGATGAGGCAGCTCACGAGGGGGATCCGGTCCGAGGAGAGCGCTGTCCAGGCGCATATTCAGGAAAGCGTGCAGAACAGGCTGCTGCTGCGGTCACTGGAGTACACGCCACATTCGGTCTCGAAACTGGAGTCCCTTCAGCAGGCACTGCTTGGGAAAGTGATGCGCTACACGGACTACTCCCTTTTCTCGCGGATGATGGTACAGACCGGGTTCGCGGCAGGCTATGTGACGGCGTTTCTCTGGGGAATATTCGGAATCCGAAGCGGAGACATCACCTTCGGAATGATGACCGCGTTTCTTCAGCTTGTGGCTCAGATTCAGAACCCTACGGTCGAGCTGAGCAGGCAGGTTCCGGCATTCATCCGCGCCACGACTTCAGCCGAACGGCTTGCGGAGCTCTGCGACGAACCTTCCGAGCCTGAGGAGAATCCGGTGCGGCTTGAGGGAAAGACCGGCATCCGAATAGAAAACCTGACGTTCACCTACCACGAAAGCGGACAAAGAATATTCAGTGACTTCTCGCATGATTTCGCTCCCGGCAGCCAGACCGCCATTCACGGGAAGACCGGAATAGGCAAGACCACACTGATGCGCCTGATCCTGGCTCTGACCTCTCCTGACAGCGGCAGGATCATGTTTTACAATGAATATGGCAGTGAGGTTCCGGCGTCACAGGCCACGCGCCGCAACCTGTCCTACGTGCCGCAGGGGAACACCTTGTTCAGCGGTACGGTACGCGAGAATCTGAGGATGGGGAATCCAGAGGCCACTGACGAGGAAATGATCGCCGCTCTTCACGCGGCGACAGCGGATTTCGTCATGGAAACGCCAGACGGGCTGGACACGAAATGCGGTGAGAAAGGGGCTGGGTTCAGCGAGGGGCAGGCCCAGAGGATAGCGATAGCACGAGGCTTGCTCCGGCCAGGAGGGGTGCTTCTTCTGGACGAGCCGTCCTCTTCATTGGACATCGAGACGGAGAAGGTGCTGATCGACCGGCTGAAAACCAAGGCGGAGGGCAAGACACTCATCGTCATCACCCACAGGGAGGAGATAGCGGAGATTTGCTCGTCGGTACTCAAGCTCGGGTAGTTCACGCCTTCATGAAGAAGCGTTTCCAGACCCAGAGAAGGATCCGCCTGATAAGCACGGTGTTCATCCAAAGCCAGACTTTCCGGCGATATGACGGAGAATCCACGTCCACGGGGGTGACACCTCCTTTCAGAACTGTGGTAACACGACCATAGATCTGATCGCAGTCGCACAGATCCTTAGCCCGGAGGATCCCGTCGCCCTGAATCTCGCAAAGAGCCTTATCGTTATCCTTGTAGATGATCCTGTGAAGGATGAACCGGTCATCGGCGCGGAAAAGGACGACATCTCCGACATTGGCTGTCCTCAGGACGGTTCCCGCCGGCGATCCTCCATCGACCCCCTCAAGAACCACCGAGTCAACTCCGCCGACTATGAACGGAAGCATGCTCTCCCCTTTCGCGGGGACCGTGACCTTCTTTCCTTCCCGCAGCAAGGCGATGACCTCCTCGAAGAAAGTGTCGTTGCTGACAATTAATTTTTCCATTGAAAAACAGCTTCTGAATCCAAGATACAAAAATATTTTGAAATTACGGGCAAAAGGATTAAATTTGCAGTCCGTTTTGGAATATATAAAAAATTAGTAGATATGAAAAGGACATTTCAACCATCCAGACGCAAGCGCGTGAACAAGCACGGATTCCGTGAGAGAATGGCCACCGCCAACGGTCGCCGCGTACTCGCTTCCCGTCGCCGCCACGGACGCAAGAAGCTGACAGTATCATCTGAGGACAGGTGGTAGTCAAGTCAGTCTGACGACGTTTAGAGACAGGTCTATCAGGCCTGTCTTTTTTGTTGAGCTTATTCATTATGGACATCGACGAGAAATACATGACGGAAGCCCTCAAGGAAGCTCAGCTGGCCTTTGAGGAGGACGAGATCCCCATCGGGGCGGTGATAGTATGCCGTGGCAGGATCATAGCCCGGGGCCACAACATGACCGAAAGGCTCCATGACCCCACGGCGCACGCCGAGATGATCGCCATCACCGCCGCCACAGAAGCCGTCGGCGGTAAATATCTGAATGACTGCACACTGTACGTCACCGTGGAGCCGTGCAACATGTGCTCCAGCGCGCTGAGCTGGGCACAGATCGGCCGCATAGTCTATGGAGCACTCGATCCCAAGCGGGGATATTCATTGTACTCCCCTTCCCTGCTCCACCCCAAGACACAGGTTCAGGCCGGAGTCCTCGCCGAGGAGTGCTCCGCCCTGATGACCGACTTCTTCAAAGGGAAACGTTGACAGACGCCACGAGCGAGTATATTCAAGAATCCCGCTTGCAGAGAGGCATATGTCCTTCCACGAGCGGGATTCATTGTGATTCGCGCTTCTACAGCACCCGAAGCGTAGGGAATCAGAAAGTGAGCCTGAACAGATCGCCCTGGGCCTGGATGTAGAGGTCGCCCTTGTAGTAGGCGCAGTCCTCGAGCTCACCGAAGGTGGCTTTCGTCAAATCGATGACATTCTGCATGGTGCGGGTGTTCAGATTCCAGACGTAGAGGATCGAAGGCTGCTTCTCCTTGCCGAAACCGGTAGGCATGAAAAGCTGGCCGTTCTTGATGAAAAGGCCCTGGCCGATCGGATTGAAATGAGTCTGGTAGGTGTCTTCGATCAGATAATTCTCCAACAAATCATCCTTTGTCAGGGTCACGAGGCCGTCCGTGGACTCGTTCAGTTTCGGGATGCGGAACTTCACGATGCGGTGACGGTTCAGGGCGTTGGTGTTGTCAACTGTGTTGCCGTAACCGTAAAGGTAATTGTTGTCCGGATCGATGACCCACTGAAGGGCGTAGCCAAAAAGATGGTCGGTGTCCTTGAAGTAGATCGTCTGGACCAGTTCGGATGACTTGAGATCATTGGCTACACGCTCGACGTAAAGCACATCCTTGCGTCCATTGATCGGATTCCTGTTGCACTGGCTGACGTACAGAAGCGGGAAACGGTCATCCTTGTCATAGAACGTGCGGCCGAAAGTGGCCACATTGGCATGGTTCACCTTGTCGTAGCTGGCAAGCTTGAACGGCTTGCACTCTCTGGTGATCTTCTCTCCGTCAATCTTATAGACGGTCAGCCAACCGGAGTTCTGGCAGCTGAAGATGTAGTCTCCCCAGATGTCCATTCCCTGGTAAGCCTCCTTGTCGGTGCCCTGAAGCTTGAGCAGATGATCGCACTTGAACGTGTGCTCGGTAAGGTTAACGGGCGCTCCGGTGTAAGTGTACTGTCCGGAGGTCGCCGGCTGCGCCATCAGCGCCGCAGGAAGCAGCAATGACGCCAAAAGAATATATCCTTTCATATTCATAAAAATTTGATGATTTGATTTCAGTCCGGCATTCCGCCCAGAAGGTCGCCCAGATAAGGCAGAAGGGTGAACAGCAGGAAGGCTTTGTCCTTGGCCAACGCCACCCTAAGCTGCTTCAACGCGGAATATATGTGGTTCTCAACGGTGCTGAGGGAGATCCCGAGCCTCGCGCTGATGTCCTTGTTCGGAAGGTCTTCGATGTAGCTCATCATGAAGACCTCGCGGCACTTGGGCGGCAGGCTGGTGATGGCATCCTCGAGATTCTTCCTCAAGTCCTTGTCGAACAGGTTCCTTATGACTGGATTGCGCTCGGGATCACCACCCTCAAGGCAGAGAACCGCGATCCGGGCATCATTCCATTCCTTGTACTGGCGCGACAGATTCTCTTTCCTAAGATAGTTCATCGCCCTGTTATAGACAGATTTCATAAGATACCCCCTAGCCGAAGTCCCTTCCGACAGTCTCTCACGGTTTTTCCAGAACGAGAACAGCACATCCTGCACAGCGTCATCCGCCCACTCCTCCGGCAGGAAGATCCTGGCATACGACATCAGCACAGGCAACTCTTCCTTGCAGAAGTCGTTGAAAGCCTCTCTGTCGCCATTCTGTATTCCGGTTATTAATTCTGTACGGTTCATAAAAAGCCTTGGTGAGCGCAAAAATAGTCAATAAAATCGAATCATAAGTCTCGACAAGGACAAAAAATGCCTTTGCGGAAAATAATCACGTTTTCATTAGGTGATTTCTTCATAAAGTGTGTATAATAATTGACAGACATAATTAATGCGATCAGAAAATGGAAATTCCAGAAGAGATACTCAGGCTCGTGCACCGCTATCTCAGCGGAACCGCGACCGACGACGAGAAATCCGCCCTCGTCGAGTGGCTGGAGGCAAGTCAGTCCAACCGGGAGGATTTCGCCGCTTTGTCAGCGATGCGCAACGCCTCGTCGGCCTTGTGCGGGGACGACGCCACAGACAAGATGCTGTCCCGCCTCAACGCAAGGATAGACGCGGAGGAGAGCGGAGGGATATTCACCGTTCAATCAGGGAGAGGCCGGAGGCGCAAGGCGACCTGGCTCGCAGCCGCTTCCGTGGCCGCCACGCTCGTCATCGGAGCCGGCACCTACCGCCACTTTCGGACGGACGCGGATTACTTTCGGGAATATTCCGCATTCACGAATATCTCCGACGACGTGTCGGCCATGATGCTGGATGACAGCACGAAGGTCTGGCTGAGCAGGAACTCGTCGATCCTGTACGGTTCCACCAAGGACCGGTCCGAACGGATCGTGAAACTGACCGGCGAGGCCTATTTCGATGTCCACAGGGACACGCTCCATCCTTTTGTCGTAAAGGCGCGGGGAATTGAAGTGAAGGTGCTTGGAACCGCGTTCTGCGTCAAGTCGGACAGCGAGGCCGGCAAAGTGTCGGTACTCCTTGAAAGGGGATCCGTCAGGCTGCAAAGTCCTGAAGGTGTAGGACTTGTGAGGCTGTCACCGGATCAGATGGCCGAGTTCGACGCCAAGACCGGAGACATCGAGGTCACCCCTATGGCGGCCGAACCTTACATCGTGCAGCATTACAACAAGGTGACGCTCCAGCAAGTGTCGATCGACGGCATCATCTCGCACATCGAGCGGATGTACGGAATCAAGGTCCAGGCCTTGTCACCGGTGGACACCACGAAGAAATACAACCTCAACTACAAACGCACCGATGACGCCGGCGAACTCATGGAGGCGGTCGAGGAACTGACAGGAGTGCGCCTGAAGGTCATCGGAAAGACTTTGGATAAAGACTAAGTACCAAACATAATAACTACTCAAAAACATGAGACAATCAATCTATTTAAGACTGGGTGTCCTTGCGGTGGTTCTGGCCACGTTCTTCGGCCTCGCGCCGGGTTCGGCGGCCCAGACAAACACCGGGAAGACCTACAGTTTCAGTCTGACGGTAAAGTCCGCCACTGTGAAGTCCTTCACCGAAGAGTTCACGAAGAAGACTGGAATCCTGTTCTCCTACGAGTCAGCCTTGGCTCGGAAAGAGATGGGAGACATCAGCATCAACGCCAGGAACGAGTCTCTGGCGTCCATCCTGGATGACGTTTTCGGACATCAGGTGTCCGGATTCCGCTACAAGATGACAAACAGCACGGTCGTGCTGACCTACGAGCAGCCGGCGGCCAAACAGGGAAATGTCATCAAGGTGACAGGAACGGTGAAGGATTCTTCGGGAGAGCCGTTGGCCGGAGCCGGTGTCCTCGTCAAAGGCACGACGATCGGCACGAACACCAACCTTGACGGAAAGTACTCCATCGAAGTCAACGCCGACGATGTCCTGGAATATTCATTCATCGGTTTCAAGAATCACGATGAGAAGGTCAACGGACGCGGGGTGATCGATGTGATGATCTCCGAGGACGCCAACGTGCTGGATGACGTCGTGGTCGTCGGCTACGGTACCCAATCCAGAAAAACCTTGACCACAGCCATCTCCAAGGTGGACGGCAACAGCATCTACGCCGCACCTGTCTCCTCCGTCGGCGACGCTCTCAAAGGAAAGGTGACCGGCCTCAGGGTGGCCACGAACAACACGGTCTCAGGTAATGCGCCACGCTTTCTGATCCGTGGAGGTTCCTCGATCACCTTGAGCAACGACCCTATCGTCATCGTGGACGGCGTGACCAGGGACATGGACGACCTCAACCCTAACGACATAGAGTCCATCGAGGTCTTGAAGGACGCAGCCTCGGCCGGCATCTACGGAGCCCGCGCCTCCAATGGTGTGATTCTCGTGACGACCAGGAAAGGCAATTCATGGGAGAAGCCACGGATCACTTTCGACGCGCAGGTCGGCTGGTCCTCCCCTTCCCGCGGATGGGATCTGATGAACGCCAAGGAGTTCCTGTCATTTGTCCGTCCCGCGATCGCGCAAGGCCCTAACGGCCAGTTGATTCTGGACGGAGCCAACGCCGCGGGAACAGGCAACAAGAGCACGGACATCTACACAACCAGATACATGGAGAAAGGCGAGGAGCTGCAGTCCGGCTGGCAGTGGATGTACGACCCGATCAATCCGAAGAAGGTGCTGACCTTCACCGACACCGACTGGCAGAGCCAGTGGTTCACCAACGCGCTATGGCACAAGGAATATGTCGGAGTGAACGGCGGTTCACAAAACATGAAGTACGCCGCCTCGGTAAGTTACCTTCAGGATGACGGCATGGTGGCCATGAGCGGCTACAAGTTGTTCACTATGCACGGCAACACGTCCTTCAACATCACCAGGAACCTGGAGGCGTCAACGACTTTCGACTTCTCAAGGTCAGTGAAGAACCCGCTGACCGGCAACTATTTCAACGCCATCGGACGAGGCCTCATGATGAGCCCTGTAAACAAGGAGTTCTACGAGGACGGAAGATGGGTGACAGGCGGAAGCAACAAGAACCAGCAGTCAGCGTCATTCTACGATGCTTTCTACGACAGGGAGATGGCCCAGAACCGCTTCGGTGGCAACTTCAAGCTCGTGTGGAGCATTTTCGACGGCCTCAAGGCCACAGCCCAGTACGCTGTGTTCGACGACAATTACCGTGGAAGCTACTACGCCTACGGCCAGGTCGGCAACACGATGAACTACATCTCCACGGACCGTTCCACAACAGAGACCAGGACAGAGACGCTGAAGGATTCCTTCACCGCCTACCTGAGCTACGACAAGGAGTTCGGCAAGCATAACATCAGCGCCACCGCCGGCTACGACTATATGTCATGGAGGTACTGGTATCTTACCGCCAACGCCATCGGCTCAGTCTCCGACAAGGTTCCGATCCTGGATTCCGGAGTCAACTTCACGGCCTCCAACCAGGACACCAAGCAAGTGCTCATCTCGTACTTCGGACGTGTCAACTACAACTACGACAATAGGTACATTCTCTCGGCCACGGTCAGGGCTGATGGTTCCTCCAAGTTCGCCGAGGGCAACAGATGGGGATTCTTCCCGGCCGGATCGCTGGCATGGATCATCTCCGAGGAGCCGTACTGGGATGTGGACAAAAGCGTGATGAACACATTCAAGTTCCGCGCGTCCTACGGCCAGACCGGTAACAACGGAATCGGGCTCTACGACACCTACGGAGCGTTCTCTTCGTCTCTGTATGGCGGGCAGTCAACCCTTCTGCCTTCCACGATGCAGAACAAAGACATGAAATGGGAGACCACAACCCAGTTGGACCTTGGTCTTGACCTCGGATTCTTCAACGACCGTCTCCGTCTCGTGATGGACTACTACAACAAGAGGACGGACGACATGCTCTTCAGCATCACCCTTCCAGACACAGGATCCCTCGGCTCCGTGAAGGCGAACGTCGGAAGCGCAAGGTTCTACGGATTCGAGATCGAACTGAACTCTGTCAACATCCAGACCAAGAATTTCACTTGGAGCACCGGCCTTACATATTCATTCAACAAGAACAAGGTACTGTCGCTTCCGGACGAGTACAAGTACACCGACCTCAACGGCAAGGACGCCTGGAGAATCGGTGGCTACACCATGTCAGAGAGCGGCGAGCGCTTCGGCGGCACGGCTGTCGGAGAACCTCTCGGACGCATCTGGGGCTATAAGATCTCACATATTCTCCAGAATGACGCCGAGGCCGCGGCCGCATTGTACGACAGCCAGTCGCACGGCTACCGCAGGTCCGACGGCCTGTCCATCCAGGGACGCAAGGACGCCGGTGACTACGAGTGGTGCAACCGTCCTGGCTCCAAGAAGACGGCCGACGGCAGGGAGCAGATCGACCAGGAGGACATGTACTGCCTCGGAAACGTGATGCCTCACTCAATCGGCGGAATCATGAACACATTCAAGTACAAGAACCTGTCATTCTCGTTCTACCTTGACTACGCCCTCGGTCATTCGATCTACAACTACATGAAATCACGTTTCTTCCAGAGCACTTTGGGCAACTGCAACTCCAATCTGGACAAGATGGTCTATGATTGCTGGCGCTACCCTGGAGACGACAACGCCAAGTACGCGAGATTCTTCCCGAACGACCCTGACTATGGCAACAGGAACTTCTCCCGTGCCTCCGACTTCAACGTCGAGAAAGCCGACTACCTGTGTCTGCGCGATGTCTCCCTCTACTACGACTTCCCGGAGAGATGGGTCAAGAATATGTGGATCAAGAAGTTGACTGTCGGGATCACCGGCAACACGCTTTACTACTGGACAGGTGTCTCCGGCTCGATCAGCCCTGAGACCGGCATGGGAACCGGATCGGGAGACTCGATGTACTCATCTGTGTCCACCGGTGCGTCCGCCAACTCAAGCATCGCTCCGGCGGCGAGAAAGATATTGTTCAATGTCAAGATTACCTTCTAATTATGAAACACAAGAGCATTCTGAAATATATTCTGATGATCTCGGCCGCCACATCGATGATGTCCTGCAACGGGGATCTTGATGTGATGCAGGACAACAAGCTGTCCGCCAGCAACATGTGGACGACATCAACAGATGTCATCCAGTCCACCTACGGGATCTACGAGCGCATGCGTTCCAATTTCGTTGACGGCTACATCAACGTCTTCTACTGGGGCGAGGCACGTGTCGGCAACTATATGTGGGGTCCAAGCCTTGAATCCAGGGTTCAGGACAACGACATGATCTCCGTGCGCACCAGCACGATGAACGCCTCCACGAGATCGACCGCCTGGTCAGGACTTTACACCACCATCGACCAGGCCAATGCCGTGCTCAAGTACGCCGACAAGGTTGACATGACCGAATCCGAGAAAGGATTCGCGATCGGCCAGGCTGCGTTCGCAAGGGCATATTGCTACTTCTGGGCAGCCAGACTGTGGGGAGACGTTCCGCTGAACCTCGTGCCTATCGAGTCCGTGAACCAGCCGGAGACCTACCCGGAGCGCGCCCCTAAGGCTGATGTCTATGCCCAGATCGGCAGGGACATCGAGACAGCGGTGGCCAACTCCGCCTACCTCGGAGGAGACAAATACTTCGCTACAGCCGACGCTGTGAACATGCTTAAAGCCGAGTACGGGCTTTGGATGTACACGACACAGGACGGTGGGGATTCGTACCTGAACCTTGCCGCGGAGGCTCTGTCAGCGATCGGGATCTCCTCAGGAAAGCTTCTTCCAAAATATTCAGAGGTGTTCAGCCGCGATCACAAATGCAACTCTGAGGTTGTCTTCGCCCTCCTGAACGACCAGAAGGAGAAGATCACCGGCGGTTACTACAGCTATTTCTACCACCCGACTAACCTCATAGCCGCGCAGTACAGGAACAAACCGGTACCGGTGAGCTCAACACAGTGGTGGTGCTACTCGCAGGAGTTCATCGATGTGCTGAACAAGAGCAAGGCCGACCACAACGACTCCAGAGTGGAATGCAACCTCGGCGAAGGGGCCTACGGTGCCTCAGGACAGACCCTTACCTGGCCGAACAAGTTCCTCGGAGACATGTCAAAGCAGCCCGTGATCAACGACTGCGACCTTCTTTACTACCGCTACGCCTACGCTGTGATGATGGACGCGGAACTGAAGTACTACAAGAAGGACTATGCCGGAGCTCTGGCCTCTCTGAACATCATCGCTAAAAGGGCCTACGGAATCGAGGACTTCTACAAGACCGCCACAAGGGACGCCGTCCTGGAGGCACTTGTCAATGAATATTTCCTCGAGTTCCCTGCCGAAGGCGTCATCTGGTGGCCGCTCATCCGTCTGGACAAGATCTGGGACTACAACCCGGAGCTGCTCGCCAAGAAGCAGAAGAATCCGAACATCCTGCTCTGGCCTATCTCCAAGTCCGCAAGGAACAAGAACCATAAACTGACCCAGACGGAAGGATGGGACTAATGATCTTACTTAAATGACTATTATCATGAGATTCAAGAATATATTCATGTACGCCGCCGCTCTTTCAATGCTCGCGTTGTCAGGTTGCGCGGAAAAGACAGACCCGTCCGAGATAGATTCCGCCACAAGAATCGCGCTGTCCAAGGATATTCCTGTGTTCACCGCCAGCGGCAACACCGAGGACGGCGAGGACGCTTACCGCGCCATCGTCACAATCGTGCAAGGCGACAAGATCAACGGCATCGGTTGGGACTATTCCCTTGATGATCCGAAGCAATGCGCCGAGGTGAGTGTCACGGATGTTTCCGAGGACTTCATCGGAACTTACGAAGGTGATTCCAGGACCTACACAGGGAAAGGATTGATGGTCAAGATGAAGGCCAATCCTGAATATAAGAGGTCATTCTCGTTGACAATCAAGGCAGCCGACGGAACCGAGCGCGCTTTCGAGTTCACCCAGAAAGGCGAGAAGGCTGACGCCGCCGTGTCCACTGACACGAAAGATGTTGAGTTCTTCGCCGAAGGAGGTGAGCAGACAATCAGCTACACGACCAACATGGGGGACGCATATTCATTCACCGTGGACTACGAAGGTGAGAGCAAGGACTGGCTGTCCTGCGAGGCCACCGAATCTGGCTCCGTCAAATTGATCGCTTCCGGATGGAACGACCATGTCAATGTCCGCAAGGCCGTGCTCCACATCATCGTAGGTTCGGCAGAGACCAGCATGGCATCCGTGGATGTGCCTGTGACACAGCTCGCGGCAGACATATATTACTTCATGTACGGTTCATCGGCCGCCGGCCTTGAGATCGACAAGGCCTTGCAGATGACAAAGGAAAGCGAGGACATCTACAGCGTCAAAGCCTACTTCATGAACGCAAAGGCTGGGGCCAACACCGTGATGTTCAATCAGGATTCACGTGTGCTGTCATACCCTTGCTACGCGCTTGCGAAGGATGGTTCTGTCACCACGATCGAATCCGCCGCGTCCGCTATGCCGGAGGGCCCGGAAATCGATGTGGACGGTCTGCGCTCCCTGGTGGTGAACTTCAACGAGAAGACATGGAATTGGAGCAGAATATCAACGCTGAACAGCATGCCGGACTCCGAAGTGTCCAAGTACAAGACAAAGGCCTTCATTGCCAGAGACGGTTCCATGAAGGTCTGGATGGTCGAGAACATGCGTTGGAACGGTGGCGACATCAAGCCGAGACTCGGCTCTCCTATGATTCCGTCCGCTACAGGTGTCGGAGCGAAAGGCACAGGTGGTTACGGTGCGAGCGCATTCCCTTCATCCTGGGATGATCCGAAACTGAACATGGCCTACGAATGCACCGAGATAGGAGGACAACTCGAAGGAAGCGATGAGCGCGGCCGAATCTATGCGTTCTCCGAAATCGTGACAGGCGTCCCGACCAACGGCATCGGCTTCGCCCGTAAAGAGGTGGTGCCTAAGGGATGGACCGCCGGCAGCGAGATCACCGACGCGGTAGGAGACAACTACACGATCGAGTACCTCAACAACAAGTCGGCGGACACATTCAGCGGCGACAACACCACCGACGAGAAGAACCACCCGACCCTCAAGATGCAGATTCAAGGAATATGTCCTTACGGTTGGCACATCGCCAACGCCTCCGACTGGCTTGACCTGGCATACGCCGCAAGCAAGGCGTCAGCCGGACACTCTTATCCTCTGAGGGAGGATCAGATCACCTACAAACAGTTCACAACAGCCTCGGGCACAGCCGTCAACAACAATCCGGTCTCACCAAGAGGCATCGGTAACCTCGCCGCATGGCTCAGGAACAAGACCTGGTGGTCAGCGGCGGTGTCAGACGGAGCCGACGAGTTCGGATTCGAGTACTTCCCGCTCGGTTGGCGCTACATGACCCAGGGCTACCAGTGCTACGGTGTCAGGGCACAAGTGTGGGTACCTCTGTTCTTCTCGGACAAGGCTCTTTACAGAATCAATGTGATCCTGGACAACACTGTGACCTATGCCGAGATGACAAACATCGACAACGGCCAGGCCATCATGCCGTTCCGCTGTGTCAAGAACTACAAATAATCAAAGATCAAGAATATGAGAATTAAATCAATAAAACTGATTTGGTCATTTCTTGCGGCAAGTCTCCTGTGCCTGTCATCATGTAGCAAGGACGAACCGGATCCAGGGCCTGTGTGGCCTGACGATCCGGGTGAGACGCCCGGTGAGGTCGCTGACAAGCCTGCTGACTGCGGCAATATCGTCGTAGCCCACAGGGGCGGAGCATCGGAAGCCGGCATAGCGTTTCCCGACAATTCCATCGCCTCGTTGCAATATGCGATGAGCCTTAAATGTTACGCTTCAGAGTGTGACATCTACTGGACAAAAGATGACAAAGTAGTCGTCGCCCATGCTGACGGCGACTACAGGATCAACGGACTGCATCCATGGGAAGCCACCTTGGAACAGATCAGGGCGGCCGGAAAACTGGCGAACGGAGAGACGGTTCCTGATCTGGAGATGTTTCTGGACGAAGTCATGAAGGCAGGAAGCTGCACAAGGCTCTGGCTGGACATCAAGAACATCAGCGGAATGTCGGCGTATCCGATCAACGCCTGCCGCAAGGCTTGCGAGATCATCAAGAAGAAGAAAGCACAGAATTTCGTTGAGTTCATCTGCACGTCCAACGCAACCGTGATGGCATCGTCATATTCATACGCCACCGCGGTTGGCTCGAACATCGGCTGGATGGCCAACAAGTCCGCCTCAGAGTACACCCAGAGGGGCTACAAATGGGCGAACCTTTCCACCGAGTTCATGAAGCAGGGTGGAGGAAACCTCACGATCGAGGAGTTCAACAAGGCCGGTGTGGACGTGAGCGTGTTCAACGCCGATGACGATGTCACGATGGATTACTACATCGCCTATGCGTCTAAGATGAAAGCCATCTGCACCAACTACCCTAAGAAGTTGTTGTCCAAGATGGGGAAGTAGGTTTCGTGCCGCTGAGCCTGTCGAAGCGACATTCCAACAAAAAAGAGGAGCGGCCTTTCGGTCGTTCCTCTTTCTTTATCGTCATCCGCCCCATTTGATGAGCGGACATATTCATTATTACTGCTCGTCAGGACCTTGATCGTCCGGGCCGTTCTGTGGACCCTGTGGACCGGCCTGCGGGCCGTAAGGGTTCTGAGGTCCCTGCTGGGCACCGGCCTGGGCGGCGCGGTTCATGTCCTCTGAAGCGGCGTTCCAAGCCTTCGTGAGTTCCTCGGTGTAGCGGTCGATGTCAGAGATGTTCTGATTCTTGACAGCCTCCTTGAGGGAGCCGAGGGCTGACTCGATGGCTGACTTCTTGTCAGCAGGAATCTTGTCGCCGTAGTCCTTCAGGTTCTTGTCGGACTGGAAACAGAGAGCGTCGGCGTTGTTGATCTTGTCAACCTTCTCCTTGGCCTCCTTGTCGGCGGCCTCGTTGGCCTTCGCCTCGTCACGCATCCTCTGTATCTCGTCGTCAGACAGACCTGATGAAGCCTCGATTCTGATGTTCTGTTCCTTGCCGGTAGCCTTGTCCTTGGCGGACACGTTCAGGATACCGTTGGCGTCGATGTCGAAGGTAA
>ENA-UOOD01001610-UOOD01001610.1-human-gut-metagenome-genome-assembly--contig:-CS67-NODE-1610-length-22363-cov-17.244172_pt1 | contig 22363 bp, 16 predicted proteins | sample MGYA00242464_ERZ724011 | MGnify/ENA metagenome assembly ERZ724011 | reverse complement strand
CGAGCATCGGGATGCGGATGTGGGCGTCGGCGACTTCCCGCCAGAGGTCGGTCAGGCCGGTGGATTCGGTGCCCATCACGATCGCGGTAGGCTTCTTCATATCCGTGTCGTAGTAGAGGGAAGAGTCTTGAAGCTGCGCGGTGAGTATCTGAATATGTTTGGACTTGAGCCAAGCGATGGTCTCCTCGGAGGTGGCCACGGCGACCTGCCGGGAGAATACGGCACCGATACTGGCCCTGATGAGGTTCGGGTTGTAGAGGTCGGTGAGTGGGTCACAGATGATAACTGCATCCGCGCCTGCGGCGTCGGCACTCCTCAGCACGGCCCCGAGGTTGCCGGGTTTTTCGACACTCTCAAGGACAATCACCAGCGGATTCTTACTGAGTGTCAGACTTTCCAGAGTCCTGTCACGGAACTCCACCTCGGCGATGACACCCTCAGTGCCGCCTCTGTAGGCGATCTTGCCGTAGAGCTCGTACGGAACCTGCACGACACCGACTTTCGGATTCCTGCTTTCGGCCTTGCCAAGAAGGTCGTTCAGTTCCTCCTCGGTCAGAATCTCCCCACAGATGAACAGCGTTCTTGGTACGAATCCCGCGTCAAGGCAGTGCCCTAGTTCCCTGCGGCCCTCGACCACGAAAAGCCTTTCCGAGCGTCTCAGCTTGGATTTCTCCTGAAGAGCCAGCAGTTCCTTGATCTTCGGATTCTGCGCCGATGTGATGTTCTCGATTCTCATGATGTGGTATCTTGATCAATGTCAGTGGGTTGCCAGAACTGCTTTAATACTCTTTGCGACTTCGTAAGCTAAATTTACTGGAACAGCGTTTCCAATCATCTTATACCCATAGTTGAGGTCATCATAGAGAAAAATGAAATCATCAGGAAAACTCTGCACTCTGGCGGCTTCCCGAACAGTCAACCGTCTATAAAGGTGTTCTTTCCCTTTGACGAATACATGATGATTGGCATCAATCTTTACCATTTTGGGTGCTTGTGGGTGCAATTGGCATTGTCTTCCGCTGGCTTGCACCGTGAAGCCAGGTTCATCCCAACTGCGCACTCTGTTCCTTGACATGAAAATAGGAGAAAAGCCTCCGACATAGTATTCATGATTAGGGACAATGCAACTAGCACCGTTAGTATGGTTTTTTTCTTTTGCCGGAATGGCAGAATCTTTTAGATCCCATATCGCATCTCGAAGAACAGGTCTTTCTGCCAGTGGCTCTGGATATTTGAAATTCTTGATATGTAAATCTTTACGGAATCCTATAAAGAAAATCCTATCCCTGTCTTCCGGAACTCCAAAATCATTAGCGTTAAGCATTTTAAGGTTGACATCATAACCTGCCTCGCCAAATAGGCGTATGAACCCGTTCACGGCCATTTGGTGCCTTGGGGCAAGCATTCCAGAAACATTCTCCGCTACAAAGAAAAGAGGATTAACATCTTTTAGGATGCGGATGTATTCGTAAAACAGTTGACCTCGAGCATCATCAATACCTCTTAATGTCCCCCCCTCGCTCCATGACTGACAAGGTGGTCCCCCTATAATTCCGTGTATATCACTAATTTTCCCTTTAATATCTCTTGAGAATTCTTCAGAATCGATGGTCCTGATGTCTCCTTCTATTAATCTCACATTGGGAAAATTAGCCCTGTATGTGGGACATATTTTCGTGTCGAATTCATTGGCTACGACCGTTTTGAATCCGGCATTATGAAAGCCTCTGTCTAGCCCTCCTGCCCCGCTGAATAGACTTATCAGATTCATACTCAATTGAATAAATATTGCGAGAACAGTATGGGTGGGTTTCCTAGAAGTTTAATGTCGAACTTTAGTGATGGTTCAACTTTTTTACTTGCATTGTGAATTCGAAAAGAGATCTCCCAACCTCCATCCAAAATCATGTGCATCGTATTTTCAGAACCTTTTTTGAAGTCAAATTCAATAATCCGTTCGGGAAGATTGAGTCTTGGGGTCGTGTACTGAGCCTTAATGCCGTTTGATGGTTTGTTGAGCTCTCCATTAATGTTGAATGCTTTAACAATTACTAGATTGTGAGCGTCATCCTTGATTATCTTATAAAAGGGTTCGCTCCCTATCAGATATTGAATCAATTTCTGTGGAATGGAAGCATTAGACTCATTAATTCTTAAGAGTTCGGATTTGAATGCCTTTAATAAAGGCAAGTACACCTTCTCGACTTTATCCCTGCCTAGATCCTCCCAAGATAGCCCAGTCAAAGTCGCTTCTTTAAGAAACATGAATATCGGCTCGATTTCATTCCAATACTTTTCGGAACACTTAACGCCTACCCATGATTCTCCGAAGTCCAAAATTCCGCTCAACCTTGAATGTTTGACAGCATCGTTATTATTTTTTGCCGAAAATCCGACTTCCCAATATGGCTTGAATCTGCGGAAAAGAACATCTCGAACGTCTCCATTCTCTCCATCCGCATCGGTGTTTAAGGATATGTAAAGGATGTCGGACTCCCTATTGTTACGAAGAAATCCTGGTTCAATGTGGAGCATCGTGTCTATGGTCTGAAAGGCAGCTGTGTCAAAACCGCTCCGTTCCTGCTCAGAAAGACTTAGGTAACACTGCTTTGCGTAGCGGAACGTTTCTCCATCAGAGACGCAGTTGATGCCTTTTGCTGACAGAGTTGCGTCATATTGCCTTATCAAGGCATATTCAAATGCTTTCCCGTTTACAGTCTGTTTTGCTTTATCGGTCATAATTGACATCTAAATATGGTCTCCTTACTTACAAAACTTCCTATGGTTGAGTGATCTTCCTTTTTATTCCTCAGTTTCTGCGTTCTTGTCGTTCTTCGCGATCTTCTCCGGACGCATTTGAGGGAAGAAGAGCACGTCCTGGATGGTCGTCTGCCCGGTCATGAACATTGTCAGACGGTCGATGCCCATTCCGAGGCCGGAAGTAGGAGGCATACCATATTCAAGGGCGCGCACGAAGTCGTAGTCGATGAACATCGCCTCGTCGTCGCCGTGGCTCTTGAGTGCAGCCTGCTCCTCGAATCTCTCCAGCTGGTCGATCGGGTCGTTGAGCTCCGAATATGCGTTCGCCAGCTCCTTGCCGCAGACGAACAGCTCGAACCTTTCGGTGAGGGTAGGATCCTCACGATGCCTCTTTGTCAGCGGAGACATTTCAACAGGGTAGTCGATGATGAACGTAGGCTCGATGAGATGCTCCTCGCAATATTCTCCGAATATGGCGTCGATCAGCTTGCCGACACCCATCGAAGGCTCGGTCTCGACGTTCAGTTTCTTGCATGTCTCGCGCAGCTCATCGACTCCCATGCCCTTGACATCCACACCGGCATATTCCTTAATGGCTTCAAGAATAGGCAGCCTGCGGTAGCCGGCCTTGAAGTCGATCTCCCTGTCGCCGATCTTCACGACGGTGGTGCCGTGCAGCTTGAGGGCGATCTTTTCGAGCATCTTCTCCACGAAGTCCATCATCCAGATGTAATCCTTGTAGGCCACGTAGATCTCCATACAGGTGAACTCAGGGTTGTGGGTCTTGTCCATACCCTCGTTGCGGAAGTCCTTGGCGAACTCATAGACACCGTTGTAGCCACCCACGATCAATCTCTTGAGGTAGAGCTCGTTGGCGATTCTCATATAGAGGTCGATGTCCAGGGCGTTGTGGTGGGTGATGAACGGACGAGCCGTGGCGCCTCCCGGGATGGCCTGAAGGATCGGGGTCTCGACCTCAAGGCAGCCGGCGGCGTTGAAATATTCCCTCATCGTGGCAATGATCTGCGCCCTCTTGACGAACACGTCCTTTACCTGCGGGTTGACGATGAGGTCAACGTACCTCTGGCGGTAGCGCAGCTCCGGATCGGTGAAAGCGTCATAGACAACGCCGTCAACCTCCTTCACGATAGGAAGAACCCTCAGAGACTTGCTCAGAACGGTAAGTTCCTTTGCGTGAACACTGAGCTGTCCGGTCTGGGTGATGAAGGCGAAGCCCTTGATGCCGATGATGTCACCGATGTCAAGGAGCTTCTTCCAGACAGTGTTGTACATTGTCTTGTCCTCGCCAGGGCAGATCTCGTCCCTCTTGACGTAGATCTGGATCCTTCCAGTTGAATCCTGGATCTCGCCGAAAGATGCCGCTCCCATGATCCTGCGGGACATCAGACGGCCCGCGATGCAGACTTCCTGGAAGTTGCCTTTCTCCGGGTCAAAGCCGGCCTCGATTTCCTTTGCGGTCGCGTTGACCGGATAGAGTGGCGCCGGATAAGGATTGATGCCCAATTCCCTTAACTTTGCGAGAGATTCCCTTCTGATTCTCTCCTGCTCGCTGAGTTCGATGTTTGCCATGTCTGTTGTGTTTTTATATTCAAATCCTAAGGAATATCCTCCGCCCCGCGCAATGCGGATGCCTGCCATTCCGCCGCTTCCTTTCTCCGTTAAAGGCGAATAAGATACGTCCTGAATATGCAAAAATACTACTTTTAATTCACATTCTGAAATTAAATCCGTACCTTTGTCTATTATGGGAAAAGAGCGCAAATGGATATTGAAAGAGCCGGCTGATCCAGAGAAGGTGGGAAGGCTTTCCGCCGAGCTGGGCATAGACCGGGTTCTCGCGGACCTTCTTGTCAAGAGGGGAGTCGAGACTTTCGAGCAGGCGCGCTCGTTCTTCCGTCCGAGCCTGAATGACCTCCACGATCCGTTCCTGATGAAGGATATGGATGTGGCCGTGGAAAGGGTCCGCAAAGCCATCACCACGGAGGAGAAGATTCTGGTCTATGGCGACTACGACGTTGACGGCACAACCGCCGTGTCGTTGGTATATTCATTCCTCAGAAGATATTCCTCAAAGGTGGATTTCTACATTCCGGACCGTTACGACGAGGGCTACGGCGTGTCCTACAAGGGCATTGACTGGGCTGGAGACAACGGCTTCGGGCTCATAATCACTTTGGACTGCGGCATCAAGGCCAACGAGAAGGTTGAATATGCCGCCACTAAGGGAATAGATGTGATTATCTGCGACCACCATCTTCCGGAGAACACTCTTCCGCCGGCTGTGGCTGTGCTGGATCCGAAGCGGGAGGATGACACCTATCCGTTTGACGATTTGAGTGGCTGCGGGGTGGGATTCAAGCTTGTGCAGGCATATTCACAGAAATATGGGATTCCGTTCGAGACTTTGATTCCGCTGTTGGATCTTCTGGTGGTCAGCATCGCGGCGGACCTCGTGACGATGGTGGGGGAGAACAGGGTTCTCGCGCACTTCGGACTCAAGCAGTTGAATGAGAATCCGCGAAAGGGACTTCACGCGATGGCGGCCCTTTCGAAGCTGGAACTCGGGCATCTGACCATAGATGATATTGTGTTTAAGATCGGTCCGAGGATCAATGCCGCCGGACGAATGGAGACCGGCCGCCTGGCCGTGGAGCTCCTGACCGCCTCCGACGACCACACCGCCACAATGATCGGCGAGAAGATCAACGACAACAACAATGACCGTAAGAGCATAGACAGGGAGATCACACAGGAGGCTCTGGAGATGGTTCAGAACGGCTCCGCCCTGTCAACTGACGCGGCGACAATAGTTTACAATCCGACTTGGAACAAGGGCGTTGTCGGGATTGTGGCCTCACGTCTTGTCGAGGCGTTCTACAAACCGACAATTGTACTGACAAAGTCGAACGGATTCATCACTGGATCCGCCCGCAGTGTGGCTGGTTTCGATCTCTACGAGGCCATCGAGAGCTGCGCTGACCTTCTTGAGAACTTCGGCGGGCACGTCTATGCGGCCGGCCTGACTCTCAAAGAGGGCAACTTGGAGGAGTTCGTCGGCAGGATAGACAAGTTCATCGCCGGAAAGATCACCGAGGAGATGCTGACCCCTATGACCGACATCGACGCCAAGTTGGAGTTCAGCCAGATCACCCCGAAATTCTTCCGTCTCTTGAAGCAGTTCCAGCCGTTCGGTCCAGGCAACACCAATCCGGTCTTCCTGACTGAAAACGTCTCCGACGGTGGCAACGGCCGTAAGGTCGGCGCCGGTGGAGTCCACATGAAGCTAGACCTGATCGACGAGAAGCAGCCTTTCCACCAGATTCCTGCCATAGCCTTCAATATGGCCGAGTTCTATGACTACATCAAAGCCGGCAACCCGTTCGACATCTGCTACTCCATCGTCGAGAACTACTACCGCGGCAACACCACCCTCCAGCTTCGCATCAAAGACATCAAGGAGCGCGACGAGTTTATTTAGGAATATATTTCCTCACCGTTCGGTTCTTGCTGCTGCAAGTGTCAGTGGTGATTACCACTTATGGAGACGAAGCCACCTACTCTTATGTGTGCGATTATCCTCATACTTGGAATATATACTAAACCATTGTCATGTAGATGCTGTTTTAGGTATGCATTATCGCTCCCTCGTAATGAGCGATATTACATCAGACTTTCCAGGATTGAAGTCGTACAGCAGAAGGCCTATATGTGTACCAAATGGACATAAACACCCCATTGGTACAGGAGATACGCTTCTGGAGTACAAAAAAGACAAACCTAAAAATCAGAGATTTCCCTCAGTCGGTCGCGGACTTCCATAAGAGCAAAACCAAGAAGATTCTCTCCATTCCAAAGTGCTGGGTTGATCGCTTCCGGAGCGAACTCGTCAAATCCAATGCCCCATATTCTGTCTTTTGGACTTGCTTCGACGATGATCTTATCGCCTGTACCCAACAAGAATTGCCGCAAGTCGTCATTTTGTGAGAATTTGGCGAGATTGCCTTCAACGACAATTTGGAAACGTCTTTCTGTCCAAACGCTGTCATCATAATTCTTCACTAAACGTCCAAGCTTCTTGATGGTCATTTGGTCTGTCTCGGCAAGTATCTGGTTCCTCACTTCCTCATCGCCAAACACTTTGGCTTTCTGAGCCATCATATATTGCTCGGCGCAATTATATTCTTGTCCATCTACAGTGAAAAGACAAGGGTACCACTGGCTGAAGCAAGATTTACTCACACCATTCTTCCCTTTGTGGTGCCCCCAAAAGAATATGAAGTCATCTTTTGTCAACGTGTCGTTCTTATTGATTAATAGTTCTTTATTGTATTTCATATACCGTTTGATAATACGATATAAAGTTAGGGTATTTGTTTAAATATAACAAATAATGTCTCCGTTTTATCGACAGCTACTGGATGTGGCGTGATGGATAACTATTTTAATATTAATGAAAGGATACTATATAGTAGTTGACTAACTTTTGTTTTGGAAATTATATAGGAGTTGGCTAACATTTTCCTTATGATGCTGATATTTAAGTAATTGTGATTCGTTGGTATTCCTGCATAAGAATCTGTATGTAAAGGACCCAATCTCCATCGTAGTCATATAAGACAAGGTGTGGCGGAAGATCCCGGGCTTATGCATCGGGTGAAAAAAGAGGCTATCCTCACCCGACTCCAATCAGGGATATCTTTCCGGGTGTCTAACCACTCCTTTTTCACCCGGAATAATAGTTGGGGAATATATACAAGTTGACTACCTTCCTTCGCATCGTGCCGACATATTCACAAAATGCGGGTGACGCCAGCGCGTATGTAACTGCTTGGCGACCGCTTGCATACCACGTTAGTCAACTGCTATATAGTTACCTAATGAAATAGCTAATTGTCTTTGGCGGATATCAACTAAAGATGAATATGCTATCGTTTGATATTCAATGTGTTGGTCTCCACGGCTTCTTTGATAATCTCTGCGATCTGGGCGAAGGTCTGGCCGTTGATGTCGATTATGTGGTTGGCGGTGGCGAGGTACTGTGGGGAGCGGGTCTGCATCAGGGATTCTATGCGGCTGCGGAGGGCTTCTCGTTCGCTTGATGTTTCGGTTGACTGCGCTTCGATGGTTGGTGAGTCCAGTCGAACTACACGCTCAGCGACCGGTTCGGACATCTTAAGACTGTTACTATGCCGATTATCAACATTGTAGTCTCCATCGGTTGCTGAGCTTGTCGAAGCATCGAAGCGAGCCGGCTGAACGGGATTCAGCATCGGGCGGCCATCGGAGTGTCCTTCGAGGTTGTCAAGGAGGGTGTCGGTGGTGGCGCGGAGATAGAAACAATCGGTGTGCTGGCGGATCAGCTGACGGCATTGTTCGGAAGTCACGGTGCCGCCGCCGAGGGAAAGGATGGCGCGGGGACGGGACTTGTCACTGAATATCTCCTCAAGGGCCTCACGCTCCATCCGGCGGAAAGCCGCTTCACCATATTCATTGAATATTTCGGGAATATTTTTGCCCTGCTTTTCCTCAATGTAGGTGTCCAGGTCAATCAGGCGGCATTCCGGGAGCAGCGTCGCAAGGATTTTCCCGACACTGCTCTTGCCGCAGCCCATAAAGCCTATGAGGGATATGTCTTTCATATTCACCTTGCAACGTCCGTCTCTTGGAGCCACGAATGCCCCTGATGGTTTATGAATATGCCAGTGTTTAGAACAACGTAGGCTCGTCAATGTCACCTACATCCGGAATGTCTCCGGAGTCCAGAAGGTCAGCGGCGCTGGTCTGACCGCCGTCAGTGGTGGCACCAGAAACCTCATTGGAGTCACCCTGTGGCTCGTCAGACTCCACATCGTCAATGATGTCCAGCGGCTCGTCCTCGATGTCGTCCTCCGGCTTGTGCAGAGGCTCGATGAACTTCACCTCCTTGAGGTCGTACTGATGACACTTCTTGCCCTTGGCGGCATAGCCCTTCTTGGCGATATATTCCTCAGCGTCAATGTTCTCCGGATCACGATGCTCGTACTTCCCGCCGAAGATTGCCTGGAACTGAGGATGCTTGTCCTCGGAAAGGGCCACGAGATAGGATTTCGTGCCTGGGGCGATGAACGACAGCGGTGTGTTGTCGCTCAGGACAAAGCTGAACCTCTTGACGTAGAATGCCTTGGCGGCCGCATCGTAGTAGAGGGCGGTGTAGGTCTTGTTCGGATCGAACTTCTCGACCTTGATCACTTCGCCTTGGTAGCGGTTCGAGACATCGAACGAAGTCGTGTAGAAGGTTCCGTCCTTGAATATTGCCAGAACCTTGTCCTCCGGGCCGAACTCGCCGAGGTACTGACCGCGCTGCTCATCGTTAAGCTTCTGGATGTCAGCGTCGTACCAAATGTCCTTGCCGCCGATTGTCGAAACGCCCTTGGATTTCAGCTGAATTCTGGCGATAGGGTTCTTGGACACCAGATTGCCTCTGGAAGCCTTGCCCTTGATCGCAAGGGTAGAGAAATCATATTCAAACTGCGTTTTCTTCAGCTTCGGACGCGGACGCAGGTATATTCGTACAGATTCGGCCTCGCCGTTGTGGTTGACGGTGAACCAGAGGATCTTGGACCCTTCCTCGCCGGTGGTGATGTCGTAGTCCTTGTCCCTGGTGACGCTGGTGATCGCGAACCTTTTGGCGTAGGAGACGCTGCTCTTGCCCTCGCGGTAGATGACGTTGTATATGGTTCTGCTGTCGCCTCTGTTGAACACTCCGACGTAAAGCAGGTCTTTCCAGAAGAAGGCTTTGTCCGTGACTTTGGTGATGCGGTACTTGCCGTCCTTGCCTATGACGATGACCTCTGAAAGGTCGGAGCAGTCGCAGATGTAGGTGCCGTTGTCGTCCTTCTTGAGGTTCAGCCCGACGAATCCCTCCTCGTAGTTTGCGTAGAGTTTCGCGTTGTTGCTGACCACCTTGGTGACGGCTATGCTCTCGAACGCTGTGATTTCGGTCTGCCTTACGAAAGGCTTGCCGTATTTCGCCTTGAGCATCTTGAACCAGTCGATGGTGTATTCTGTGATGTGCTCTATGTTGTTCTTGACGGTCTCCATCTCCGCCTCGATGGCGGCGATCTTCTCGTCGATGGCCTTTGTGTCGAACTTGGAGATCTTGCGCACAGGCTTCTCCACGAGCCTCTCGATGTCCTCCATCAGGATCTCGCGGCGGAGGACGTCCTGGTAGGTCTTCATCTCCGTGAACACGTCCTGCAGCTGCTGCTCCCAGCTGTTCTGGTTCTGCTCCAGGATCTTATAGACCTTGTTCTCAAAGAATATCCTTTCGAGGGATGTGTAGTGCCACTGGTCCTCAAGCTCGGCGAGCCTGATGTCAAGCTGCCACTTTAGAAGATCCCTCGTGTGGTTCGTGTCGTAGATCAGTATGTCCTTGACAGAGAGGAACTGAGGCTTGTTGTCCACGATGACACAGGCGTTCGGGGCGATGTTGCACTCGCAGTCCGTGAATGCGTACAGCGCGTCGATCGTCTTGTCCGGTGACACATCGTTCGGAAGATGGATCAGGATCTCGACCTTTTCCGTGGTCATATCCTCGATCTTCTTGATCTTGATCTTGCCTTTGTCCTTGGCTTTCAGAATCGAGTCGATGAGGATGTGGGATGTCTTTCCGTAAGGGATCTCGGTGATGGCCACCGTGTTCTTGTCGATCTTCTCGATTTTGGCGCGGACCTTCACGCTTCCGCCCCTGGCTCCGTCCTTGTAGTTGCTGCAGTCAGCCGAGCCACCGGTAGGGAAGTCCGGGTAGATCGTGAAATCCTTGCCCTCAAGAATCTTCACTGACGCGTCGATGAGTTCGTTGAAGTTGTGAGGGAGTATCTTGGAGGCCATTCCGACGGCGATTCCCTCGGTGCCCTGAGCGAGCAGGAGCGGGAAACGGACCGGAAGCTCGGTCGGCTCCTGGTTACGTCCGTCGTAGGATGTCATCCAGTTGGTGATCTTCGGGTCGAAGACGACCTCCTTGGCGAATTTGCTTAGACGGGCTTCGATGTAACGGGGCGCAGCGTTGCTGTCACCGGTAAGGATGTTACCCCAGTTTCCCTGACAGTCGATCAGAAGGCCTTTCTGGCCGAGCTGTACGAGGGCTCCGAGGATGGACGCGTCACCGTGCGGGTGGTACTGCATCGCCTGGCCGACGATGTTGGCCACCTTAGTGTAGCTTCCGTCGTCCATTCTGAACATGGCGTGAAGCACACGTCTCTGCACCGGTTTGAGTCCGTCAACGATGTGCGGGACGGCCCTTTGCAGAATGACGTATGAGGAATAGTCCAGGAACCAGTCCTTGAACATTCCCGAAAGCTTGTACTTCCTGCTGTCGGAACTAAGCAGCTTGTCGTATTTCCCTGAAGATTTCGCCGATGTCTCGTCAATCGGCTCCTCGTTCAGTTCCTCGTCCTCGTTGCCTCCTTCCGGAGTCTCTATGTCATCCCACTCGTCGTGTGCCATACTTGAATATTCCTCGTTAATATTGATTATCCTTTATCGTCCTTCGCGGCCGTAGTCGTTCTTGCGGCCGGTGCTATTCCTCGTACCCGAACTTCCTGAGTTCCTTGCGGTTCTCCCTCCAGTCCGGATTGACCTTCACGAACAGCTGAAGGAAGACCTTCTTCTGGAAGAAGTCCTCCATCTCCAGCCTGGCTTCAGTGCCGATCTTCTTCAAAGCCGAGCCTCCCTTGCCGATGATGATGCCCTTCTGGGAGTCACGCATCACGTAGATGACGGCGCTGATCTCGTACCTTTCACGGCCTTCCTTGAAAGCCTCCACGGCCACCTCGCAGCTGTAAGGCACTTCCTGGCTGTAGTTCTCCAGAATCTTCTCTCTGATGATCTCGGAGGCGAAGAAACGGAGGTTCTTGTCGGTGAACTGGTCCTTGTCGAACCACGGCGGCGCGACCGGAAGCCCGCTCATCACTGCGTTCAGCACACTCTCAAGGTTGAACCTCTCCTTGGCCGACACCGGAATTATGGTCGCTTTCGGAAGCTGCTCCTGCCAGTAGGCGATCAGGTCGGTCACCGTCTTCTGGTCGCTGACATCGATCTTGTTGATGACGACCACCACGGGGCAATCCAGCTTCTGGAGTTTTTGAATATATTCAATGTTCTTGTCGCTCTTTTCAACCACGTCCGTCACGTAGAGGATGATGTCCGCGTCCCCGATGGCGGCGTCCACGAACTTCATCATATCCTCCTGCAGGCGGTAGTTCGGCTTGAGCATACCGGGAGTGTCCGAGTAGACGATCTGGCAGTCGTCGGTGTTGACGATGCCCATGATCCTGTGCCTGGTGGTCTGCGCCTTCGCCGTGACGATGGACAGTTTCTCTCCTACCAGGGCATTCATAAGCGTGGATTTGCCAACATTCGGATTACCGATGATGTTGACAAATCCAGCTCTGTGTTCAGTGTGTTTGTCCGGACTAGACATAGGCCCCCATCTTGAGGACATTGACCTCGCCCTCGCTGAGGTATCTCCACTCGCCCTTCTTGAGGCCCTTCTTCGTGAGGCCGGCGAAGTAGACCCTGTCGAGAGCCTTCACGTCGTAGCCGAGGGATTCGAAGATCCTTCTTACGATCCTGTTCTTGCCGGAGTGGATCTCGATGCCGAGACGTCTGTGGTCCTCGGCGTCGATATATTCAAGCTCATCGGCCTTGATGTTGCCGTCGTTGAGGTCAAGTCCCACCGTGAGGATCTTCTCCTTGTCGGCCTCCTCAAGCGGTTTGTCGAGGATGACCTGGTAGATTTTCTTCTTGTTGTAGGAAGGGTGGGTGAGCTGCTCGGCGATCTCGCCGTCGTTGGTGAACATCAGCACACCGGTGGTGTTCTTGTCAAGCCTTCCGACAGGGAACACCCTCAACTTGCATCCCTTGAGAAGATCCATGACGGTCTTCTCGGCGTGAGGGTCGCTCGCACTGGTGACGAAGCCTTTCGGCTTGTTCATCACGATGTAGACCTTCTCCTCGCCCTTGAGCCTCTCGCCATTGAAGCGGACATCATCGTTGAGGACGTTGACCTTCGTTCCAAGCTCGGTCACAACCTCTCCGTTGACGGTCACGACACCGGCCTGGATGAAGTTGTCAGCCTCGCGGCGTGAGCACACTCCGGAATTGGCGATGTACTTGTTCAGACGTATCTCTTCCTTGATAGGTGTAGGAACGTTGTCGTTGTCGGAAAAAGCCGCGTCAACCTGTGGCTTCCTTGAAAGCATCTGGTTGATTCCGGCCTCGTCAGCCTCGGTGAAATGCGGCTCGTCCTTGCGTCCGAACTTCTTCGGACCCTGGTGGCCGGCGCCTCTGCCGGCTGAGAAACCTCCCTGCTTAGGGCCGAATCCGTGGCCGCCGGCCGGTTTCCTTGAATATGACGGCCTTCTCTCGCCGCCTTCCTGACTGCTGCCGTAACTTCTTCTCTGTCCGTAGGATGGACGACCCTCGCCGAATGAAGAACGGCTCTGTCCATAGGATGATCTTCTCTCCTCTCCACCTTCGGCGTTGTTGCCATAGCTTCTGCGCTGTCCGTAAGACGGCCTGTCCCCGTATGACGGGCGACCCTCACCAAAGGAAGGACGGCCATAGGATGACCTTCTCTCGCCTCCGTCGTAGCTGTTGTTGCCGTAGCTTCTGCGCTGTCCGTAGGACGGTCTGTCGCCGTAGGACGGACGGCTCTGTCCGTAGGATGAAGTTCTTCTCTCACTGCCATCGGCATTCTCTCCGTAGCTTCTGCGCTGGCCATAGCCACCGCTGCGGTCTCCATAGCTTCTGCGGTCTGATGAATATCCTCCTCTTCCGCTACCGCCGCGACTCTGATAGCCACCGCGCTGGCCGTAGCCGCCGCTGTGATTGTCGCTGGAGTAACTCCTGTGACTGTCGAAAGACTTGTACTCTCCGTCAGCGGAGGATGAAGCGGCAGGCGCTACCTTCCTTCTCGGCCTTAGTTTCCTGCCTTCTGATGAATAACCTGTCTTTGATCCTTCAGAAGCGTAATCCCTACGCTCCTCGTGGTTTTCTTGACCACCATTGAAATTTTCTTCCATAATGTTTGTGGCTCACGCCATTAATTAAAAATAAATAAGTAAAAAGTTTTTCTATTGTAATTTGAAAACGTATGTTATCGTTCCTTGCTGGAGCGCCGGTGCGTCAGCGCTCTGGTTGAAGTGTGTCTGCAAGGCCGCGGCCCTTGCAGCCGCCCAGAGTTTGGAGTTGTTCACTGTCGTTCCCTGTCCTCCAGGGACGGCCTTTGTCACATTACCGTAGTTGTCAACCCAGATGTCCACCACGACGGTGCCGTAGTCCTGCTCTGAATATGCCGGCCTTGGAATCGCCCCCAAGGTGTTTCTGCCTTTCAGCCGGGCGTTAGGTGTGCCTTCGGCCTTCCCGCTGGAAGTGTTTCCCTTAGGATGTCCGGCCTTGAACTCGTTCTTGGGTTCGGTGGCGCTGTGAGGTGCGTTCGAGGAGTCCTTCTTGCTCATTCCCGGGAACAGGGCGTTTTTGTTGATTTCCTCCTTCTGCACAGGAGTCTCGACATCACCGAAATCGTCCGGCTTAGCCTCGGCGGTCTTGTTCGCCTTCTCGGACCGGTGAGGCGACTCGCTCCTCTGGATCAGTTCCACCGGCTTCGTCCTGTCGATCTCCTCGGCCTGAGGCTGACGGCCCCTGTTCTGCCTCCTGATCGGCTGAGGCTCGTCCTCGCTGAAATCCACAAGGAATGTCTGCTCCTGTGGCGGAGGATAGATGTATTTCATCCCCGTGAACACGCATAGCAGGCAGGCAAGCACGTGGACCGCGACCGTAAGAACGATCCCGGTCACCGTGGAGACCTTGGCCTCCCTCTCTCTGTCACGAAGGTACGGTTTCATCATTCAGGCTGCGTCGCTAAGATTACCTTGTAATGGTTACGTTTCGCTATGTTCATCAGCGACACGACTTCCTTGATCGGCACGCTCTCGTCAGAGTAGATCGAGAATGTCGGATCCTCCTCTGTCTGAAGCAGATCGACAAGGTCATCCTCCAGTTCGGAGTACTGCACCGGCGTCTCGCTGCCGTTCAGATGGTAGGTGTAGGTGTCGTCGCCCCAATCCTTGATCGAGACGGTGACCGTAGGCTTGGCCGAAACCTGCCCTGTGCTCTTAGGAAGCAGGAGCTTCAGCGCGTTCGGATTGACCAGTGTCGAGGTGATCAGGAAGAAGATCAGCAGCAGGAACACCAAGTCAGTCATCGAAGACATCGCTGTGTCCGACAAGACCTTTGTGGTTCTCTTGAATGCCATTGACTACTTCTCCTCCTCGTTGCCTGCAGGTTCGTGCAGAAGATCCATAAAGTCAATCGTCGCGTTCTCCATCATAAACATCAGATTGGAGATCTGAGCGACCAGATAGTTGTAGCCGAAGTAGGCGAGGATGCCGACGATAAGACCGCCCACCGTGGTGATCATCGCCGTGTAGATACCGCTCGAAAGCAGTGTGATGTCGATGTTGTTGCCCGCGTTCGCCATATTGAAGAAGGCCTGCACCATGCCGAGCACGGTTCCGAGGAATCCGATCATCGGCGCTCCACCGGCGATGGTGGCGAGCATAGGGAGCCCCTTCTCAAGCCTCGCGATCTCGACGTTGCCCATATTCTCGACAGATGTCTGAATGTCAGCGAGAGGTCTTCCGATGCGCTCGATTCCCTTCTCCACGAGACGCGCCACCGGAGAGTCATATTTCTGGCAGAGCGAGACAGCCGACTTCACCTTCCCTTCATGAATATAGTCGCGGATGTCCCTCATGAAATTCTTGTCAACCTGTCCCGCCTTGTGGATCATCCACCATTTCTTTCCGAATATGTAGATGGCGATCACCGACAGAATCGCCAGCACGATCATCAGCCAGCCACCCTTGGTCGCCATCTCGATGAGTGAGAACGACTGCTCAACCTGCTGTGGAGCAAGATCCGCCACAGGCGCGGCCCCCTGTGCCATATCCTCGGCCATCTCGGCCGCCGCAGAATCCAGGCCCACGGCCTGCAAAACTTGGAACAACATAATTATCACGTACGTTTTTATTATTTACAAATATCTCGGCGTGCCAACTGCACATTTCACGCCACGAAACCACAAAGGTACGCAAAATTCTTGACATACCTTTACCTCTTTTTACTTGATTCTCGCTCGATTTTTTATCGTAATATCAAATCTGAATCTGAATAGCGATACTTTTTTATTCCCTAATTATGCAAACTCATCTCAAGATAACTGTTGAGGATGAATCCTTTTTTATGACTATAGGAAAGTTATAATTCCCCTTCGTCTATCAAATCCTGTTTATACTGCTCAAATATTTTCTTGTCCGCCTCAGTTAATTTATACTCAAGTACTTTCTTGATGTTATAGATAATCGTCCATTCAGCCAACTTATCATCCGTATGGAGCTTTACGCTATTATCACTTCCGTATACAATATCGTCAGCGACAAAAGGATTTGCATCAAGTTTATACGGTTTCCTTGGATTAAGTTCAATAAGAAGTTTACTGCCGTAGTCATCACGTGAGCATCGCAAAAGAATGTATTTTACGGACTTAAGTTTATATGGGAAAACTTCTCCATCGAGCATTGTGTGGACATTATAATACTCATTTGGAGTCACACCATCGGCAAAGAGATACTTTCCGTCTTCGTCTCGTAGAATATACAGAGATGCTGTAGAATCCTTGATAATTCGGCTCTCTGTGGTTTTTAGGCCAAGAATGATATCCATAGCTGGTCCAAGAGACGTTGTAAGATTTAGCACCTCATCTTCAGGAATCTCATCCAACTTATGTAGTTTAATAGCCTTGCCAGCCTTTGTCCTCTTTTTCTTATTACCATCAATGGTAAAAATGCCCTCGCGGGTCTTGCCCGGGGTATAAAGCATCGGCCAATAGAATGGCGCACCCATCCAACCTTGCTCTTTCGTACCATTTTCACGGAAGAGGAACAATACAGGACGTTCTATCGCAAGCCCTTTTGGCCTATCTGTAGTACCACTATCTGGTGCGTCATTATACTTTACGTGTCCGACACTAGTCCTTCCGGCGTTACGGTTTGGCCTCAGACAACAATAAATCTTTCCATCGGTATTGTATGTCAAGTAATCCAGAATAGTGAGCATCTCATTGGTATTCCATTCTGCATCAAGGTTGCCTAACTCTTGAGAGTATTTCATAATTGACACAGCTTTGTTCACGATATCAACAGCTACTTCGTAGTCAATCAAGAAATAATCGTTCTGCTTGAATCCAGAAAGGCTTGTAAGCTGGCTATCAATTTCAGTTGTAACACTATTGACCTCCCTGACATCGGCAGTTTGAAATCCATAAGGCAGAATACGCTGATATGCTTTCAGGACCTTAGTGTTCGCTGGCTTGTACTTGTTCTGAGCACTCGGCTTAATCTTAGGGTCGTAGCCTATCACGACCGAAGTAATGTCCTCTGTCCGGATGTTCTCCTTGTGTGTAATCAGATAATCACGCAGATAGTCATCAAATGCATTTATCTTCTCGAGTATGCCATATATTCTTTCAGTCGTAAAGAACCTTGTGCAGGCCATATCCTCCTTAGACCTCGCTCCATACATACGAGCGTGCTGGAGGACCGTATCCATCTGGAATTTTTCAGGATCGCGTCCGTAGAAGAAGCAGAGCATATTGTCAATGGTGATTCCTCGGTCAAGGATACTTCCTCCGATAAAGAAATTCACCGTCTGAGTCAACTCCAACTGTCCTTTGTCATTCAACATCGTTGCCACCTTGCCCGGTTCCTCTGAGTTCACGACATTGATGGAGAAATCATTGTATTCCAATATGCGTCTGGCCCAAGTTTCCACTTCGGCGAATGACGGGAACCTCTGGTTGATAAGTCCCTTGGCACAGCCAAGTCTATTCGATTCCATCAGACTGTTATAAGCCTCAGTCTCAAGATCAAGAATGCGTAAATCTGCATTCTGATTGTGAAGAAAAGCATACTGAACATCCTCGATGATGCTTTTTATGAGAGTCTCTTGCCATTCGTGGTTCTTCCTGGCTATCTCCACGTGTATCAGGCAGCTCGTCTTGTATTTTGTGTTGGTAGTCTCCTTGCACTGGATGTTCCTGATAGCTGCCGACATAAAATAACCGACGATAGACTTTGTCAGATCCGCGATATTCCCAGAATGAGCCCTTGAGTCCAAGTAGTCCTCTTTTCTCTCTCTCAGCGCATCGATACACCTCTGGCTTACCGGCTGGAAGAGTTGGCTGTACATTGAGTTTTCATCCTTTGAAAGAACGTAATACTCCTTTCCGCCGACATACTTGTCGTGAATCGGCACCAACCCTGTATATCTCGGCAGCCACGGAGAAGCCTCTTTCCCATCACGAAGCTGCACCGTGCCATCCGGCTGCAGGTACAGGGAATATGGAGTCGCTGTTACCTGGAGATACCGGCAATACTCAGGGATCTTGATGAAGTTCTCGATATGCTCCGCAATCTTCAGCAAAGAGAACTCCCCCTTCCTCTGATAGTACGCACGGCTGGCAAAATCTGCCTCATCATCCACGATGAGCGTCTTCTTGCGCTTCAATTCAGAAGACTTAACCGTGAACAGTTCTATCAAATGCTCCAGATTCTTAGCCTCTTTCTTGCAGACTATGATGAACTTGTTGTGCGGGTCCATTATCTGATTGGAACTGAGCCCCTTCTTTATGACATCCATGATGTCATAAATCATCACCTTGACCTTCTGGTCATATCTGCCGGAGTCTGCAAAATACTGGAAGTCGTAGGTCAGTCGCTTTATCGTCTGTGAGGTAAGGGTATTGGTGCCTTTTGTATATACCACACAGACCTCGATTCCGCGGTCCATCGCAAGCCCCATAATGTTCTCGAAAGTATCCGTCTTACCGCACTGAACATTTCCGAGCAATAGGCACGGTTGCATCGCTGTAGATCCGTCCATCAAAAGCTGAGCAACCATTTCCCTTACACATGTCTCCTTTTCAGGATTCATAAACTTGTTATGAGCCTTCATCGTATTGAAGATGAACTCATTCTCGTCAATACGTTCCTTCTCCTCCAGTCTGGCTTTCTCGTCCAGTACCTCCTGCGGAACCGGATAGCCTAAACTTTTTAGGAACGCAATCTTCTCAAGGCAATCGGCAAGTGTTTCAAAATGTGACATATACATCTTATTTTATAAACTCGAAATAGGGATATGACATTAGCTCTGAATCGAGAGTCAGCGTCGGATTGTTCAGAACAAATGACCGCTTATACACATCGAGAGTAAAGTCTGTAAATTTCTCAACACGCCTCGCTTCATAGGAACCAATCTTCGGCCTGATAATGATTCCAGCGTCCAGAAGCATAGGAATGATGCAGTTCATAGCATTCGGCAAAGACCTGTTAGAGCCATACTTCGATGCCAACTTCTCCTGGATAAGCCTTGTGGTCACCTGCTCCTGAACGTGGAAATACTTCCCCATTGTAGCAGTTACATCATAGCCAAAACTGTATGCGGAATTGATGACGGCCGTTATCACAAGCGCCCTGTCGTTCTTGTTGCGCAAGGCAGCTTTCACTGCATCTTTATTCTCGGTCAGGAATGGTAGCAACGGATTTTTGACCGTAAGTCGGTTCATAACGCTCATCGCCTTCTTGATTCTGTTCTGTCCCTCATACTCCGTTGAGGCTAACTCGACAAAGTACTCTCCCGTAACTTGCTCATCAAGGGCAGCCACAAGAGCCATTTCAAGAATGCTTACTGGTATTCTCTGGTTTATTCCGATATCTGATTTCATATTCAAATCTTTACAAAAGGTATAACCGTCTCCAGAAAGTGTGTTCCTCCGTGGGTAATCACCTCTGTGCCGGCTTTCTTGAAACACTGATTGCCGCTGAACGCCAACCAATTCTGGTGCTGAACCATCTCGGCGTCGGGGTTGTTGACAATGAATTCCCGCATCTCGTCGAGATTCTCATAAATGAGATGCCTCATTCCCCGGCTGCCGTCCTTGTACAGGAATGTCTTTTCCTCGGTAGTGAGGTTTCTTAATCCCCGCGACAACAGATTCCCGTGATCTGTCGTCAAGTACAACACGAATCCCATCTCCTTTATTATCTTGATCTTCTCAACGAAACGTTTTGCCCAATTCTCCGTCAATGCTATCAGGTCGGCATTGTCAGTCGATGCGTGCATCTTTTCATCCAGTTCGACAGTAACTAAAGCCAGTCTCTTCGTTGTATCGAAAATATCCAGACTGTCTCCGTCATAGATATACTGGATATCAGCAGCCATTACATCTCTATCTTCCCAGAAGCCACTCCATAGCTTGCTCTCATTCACTGGACTCTGCTTGTAATCCAAACGTGGAGCATACCCTCTGAAGATAGCCTGACGGGACAGCATCGTAATCGACGGTAACCAGGAGAAAATAGCACTGACTTCAGCCTTGATTCCGATGGCGGACAAATGTTCACTCAACACGACATATTGCCAGTACGACATTCCATCGATGACCACAAGAGCGACCTTCTCATCAGCTAAATAGGTAGAAGCCAAATGCGGCAACACCTTGTTTACCGCTCTTGCCTTCAGCAAAGGATTTGATGTCACAGCTTCGGAATAATGCGAAATCAAACCTTCCTGGAATGTTTTGTTGATGGCCCCAATAGATGGCTCTATTTCAGAATAATATCCGGCTTTAACTGATTCAGCAATAATCCCAGCGACCAATTCTGCAATCTCATCCATCTTGTCCCAGTCCCAAACGACAGCATCAAGTCTATTGCAGAAGTCCTCTGGTCTCACTTCCGGCTTCTTCTTCTCCCTCGTCTGATACTCAAGTATCCGCATTTTCGCATCCGGGGATGAAACATAGCCGGTCGTATTCGTCAGGAACAAATGCTCCAGAACATCCACCGTCAGCCCCTTCAGGACCTGCTTGTCCATAAAATTCGGGAACAGGTCGGTCACATTGAATGTCGCACAGAAAGCCTCGCCTCTGATGTCGGGGAGTAACTCGGCCGGATTGCCACAGAGATAGCAATACTGCACATTTCGGTCGAGCTTGTACGTCAGTTCGAAGTGGCAACGCAGTTCTATGCTGTTGCCAGTAACGAAGCAAATACCGAACTCTTTCTCGATGGCCTGCTGCACAGAGCGGTCGGCCAGAAATCCGTCAGGATTCCGGATGATGCTCATACGCTTATACGGCACAGAGATTCTGGAGACAATGGCATCGAGGAATTTCTGCATTTCCTATATGTGGTTAACTGCGATGTCGTAGAACTGAAGAAGTATCTCGTCCTCTGTAAGGAGATTCTGAGGAATCTTGTCACCGACCATCACGATTGTCTGGAAATCCTTGCGGATGTAGCAGTCTTTAAATCCGGCACGGACAGCCTCAACGCGAACTTCCTTGATCTTCGCTTTCGGCTTGGAAGCCATCTCGACATAGAGCTTGAATTCTCTGAGAAGAGCTTTGGTGCGAAGTTGATTCTTATCCACATCATCTTGGATGTTCGGAAGACGCCATTTGCCGTCAGGTTCCTTAATGAAATTCTCGTCCAGAATCTGCATCAGTTCAGGAAGAGAATCACCCTTCTTCGGGCTTACCAAATCCTGCATCCATTCTGGCTGTATTTCCGCATAAGTTTTTGATCCTTTGGCTAATTTCCGTTTCAGCCATTCTATGCCTTCGGCTTCACTGCTAATATAGACAAAAAGATTATCGAACCTAGTTGTCATCTTTTTTTTCTCTTCGTACTCATTAGCTTGCTTTGCGGTGAAATACATCCCATCCCTCTCCATGAACCGTTCTTTCAATCCTTTCTGAAACTCAGAAGCATCCATTGGCACCGGATAACCTTTCTGCACATAGTAGGCAATAAGCCTGTCAAATAGGATTTTCGGTGATCTCTCCACAATTGCTGTAGTAGAATCATCTTTTTTGATGTGTACGGGGAGATACTCAAGCAGTTCCTCTATGAAATCCCACACATTATTAGTCTTGTCGTTTGATAAATCAAATAGAGTTATCAATTTCGTAGTCGGTTTGAAGCAGGAAATGATAAGGTCTTGCTTAACAGCGGTTGTAGTGGTTACAGCCTTGAATGACCCCTGCTCCTTATCCAAGGCAGAGACGTTTGCCATTATAAATCCAACTCCTTGCAATGCATTTTGGATAGAATTCCATACCGCTGCCGATGTGTTACTGAATTCCATAGTCAGCCACTTCCCTGGTTTCAAGACTCGATAGAATTCTTTGAAAGAACTATTCATCAAATTTTGATAGTCGAAGAGTGTCTTATGTTGAGTCTTATTGATGATTGCTTCTTCTTTATTGTCTGTCTTGACCTTTAACCACGATTCCCAAAGGATATTCAATTCTGAATACATAATATTATATCCAAAAGGAGGATCAACGAATATATAGTCTATGGAATTATCTGATATTACTAATTGAGATGCCGAGGACACTGCAACTGCAGAATTACCTCTTGTTCGTGAATTTAACATTAAATTGTATAATTAATCCATAGTTTTTATTGTAATAAGT
>ENA-UOOD01001599-UOOD01001599.1-human-gut-metagenome-genome-assembly--contig:-CS67-NODE-1599-length-22436-cov-6.444082_pt1 | contig 22436 bp, 18 predicted proteins | sample MGYA00242464_ERZ724011 | MGnify/ENA metagenome assembly ERZ724011 | reverse complement strand
AGCCGCAGCGCGTCCTCCTGTCAAGAAGACGCGCTGCGGCTTTTTTCGCTTTGGAGCCGGTCGATTCCGGTAGTTTTGATAAAAATGGGCGATTTGGCACAAATCATGGCACAAAACCTGTCCGGGGAATGCCGTTTTTTCCTTGTGCTGCCAGTGTTTTTTCACGCATCGCTTTGGCACAGGCCTGGCACAAACCGCCTCATCCCGCCTTGAACACATTCCCGATCATCGCGCCCGCCTGCATGACCTTTTCCTCTCTGGCGTGCACATAGCGTTCCATCGTCATCTTGATGTCCGAGTGCCCCGCAATCTCCTGAAGCGTCTTGACGTCGATCCCGGAGGAAGCCGCCATCGTGATGTAGGTGTGCCGGAAAATGTGCGGCGTTGCGTCATGCAGGTCGATCTTCCTGCCAATCCGCTGCCACAGGCGCGTGAAGGTGCGCTCCGTCAGGGGCTTTTCTCCGTCCCCGAGAACAAAGCCACGTTCCTTCCTTTCAGGCAGCAGGATGGCCCCAAGCTGGGTGTCCAGCGGATTTCTGTAGGTCGTCCTCGTCGTGTGCCGTAGCTTAGGCAGCTTGTACAGCTCCCACCACTGTTCCGCATATTGCCGGAAGGTCGGCGTCTGCGGCGCCTTCTCCTGCTGTTCGGGCTTGCAGCCGTCCAGCATCCCGTAGGCCAGCAGCGTCTGGGCGGCCTTGATCAGGAAGTCCTGACGGTTCTTGCCCTCCACCCAGGTGTATACCGGCTTTCCAGCCGCGTCCGTGCCGATCTGTACGCGTTCGCGTTCTCTTTTCGCCATGTCGGTTTCTCCTTCCGACATGCCTGTATGGTCTGCGCTGAAGTTTTCAAGGTTCGCCTGACGCGGTGCGTCCCCCGCATCGGTCAGCATTGTATGGCTGCAAATGCCAAGTGTTATGGAATTGGTTGGACACGGAGCGTGGAAACGCGACGAGGAGAATCCGAGCGTAGAGGATGGCGGTGTCCGAAGGCGGCGACGGGAGAGGGGCACGGTATCCCTTCGCGCCGGGCAAGAGGGAGAAGCGCAGAGCTGCCGGGTGGATGTGCCTGTCCCTTGCGCGAAGGTATAACACACTAGACCTTGCGAGCAAGGTCAGTGTGCCAAGGGGCTGCGGCTCCTTTGGAAACCCCGGAGAAGAGGGTCGACGGAGGCCGGGGCGATGGGACGGCTGCTTCCCGTTTGGGGCTGCGACGGTGGTGCGTTCTGGTGATGAAGATGTGGTGTAACACACAGGAAACATGGAGTCGAGGTGCGCACGGATGCCAAAGAGCATCAGCGGGCGAAGATATTCAGAGACCTTCAGAGAAACATCCTGTATATTTCGAAGTTCGCTATTGACAATCCGATTCCGAGCGAGTATAATCTGATTATGCAAACGGTTGCACAGAAAGAGAGGCGAACGGCGTGGCGGTGACCATCCATGATGTGGCGAAGCTGGCAGGGGTCAATTCCTCAACCGTTTCCCGCGTGATCAATGGCAAGGCAACCATCACGCCGGACACCAAGGAGCGCGTCTACGCGGCGATGAAGACGCTGGATTACCATCCCAACTCCCTGGCGCGCAGTCTGGCCAGCGGGCTGAGCGGGGCAATTGGTGTTGTGGTGGATGCGCGGGACGCCGATGCATTCAGCAACGTGTTTTTCAGCCGCAGCCTGTTTGCCATTGAGAAGGTGGCGCAGGCCAGGGGTTATCAGGTCATGATTGCCAACGGCGCGCAGAGCCATGGCAGCACGATTGAAAACCTGATGAAGGAGCATAAGGTGGACGGATTGATTCTTCCGCCTACGACGGTGCGCCCCTCCATGATGGAGACGATCGGCGATTTTCCGTATGTCGTGCTGGGCACACCGGACACGCTGCGCAGCGATACCTGCTGGGTGGACAACAACAACGAGCAGGGTGCGGAAATCGCCGTGCGCCACCTGCAGGAAAAGGGATACCGCTCGATCGCCTACCTGGGCGGCTATCAGAAACGGGGCTTTACCAAGCGCCGTGTCCGCGGCTATATGAAGGTGATCGACAAGGGGCAGGAGCGCGTGCTTGCCACGGACGGCACGGTGGAAAATGCCTATGCTGTGGCGCTGTCCGAGCTGGAGCAGTCAACGCACGCGGATGCGTTCGTCTGCAATGACAATCTGGCGGCTTTTGGGCTGCTGAAGGCCTGCAAGGAAAGGAAAATCGCCGTGCCGGAGGAGATCGGCATTGTGGCGTTTGACAATTATCCGCTGGCGGAGTATACGGAGCCACAGCTGACTATCGTGGATATTGATACGTCTTTGCTTGGGGAACAGGCAGCTCAGCTGCTGTTTCAGCGGATTGACAGCCGTACCGGCAACCAGCAGATCATGCTCTCGACGGTGCTTGTACCCAGGGCCTCGTCGGAAAGGAAGGGAAGAAAATGATCACCTCTGCCATTCGGCACCTTTCTTTTTACCCGTTTGTGCAAGCGCTTGCACGAAACCGCATACAATGGAGATTGGAGGCCGCGCCGGGCGACCTGACCGCCTGCGAGCTGGTGTGCTGGAAGCGCAGCGAACCGGAAGTCCTTTTCCGAACCAGTCTCCTGCCCGGCCTGGAGGACGGTCAGCGGCAGCAGTGGACGGGCGAAACCGTCTTTACCGGGGAGACGCACTACATCAAATACGGCTTCTGGCTGGAGGATCAGGCGGGAAACCGGAGATGGCTCAATGACCGAGGGCTTTTCACGGACATGCAGGAGTCGGGCAGCTTCGAGCTGCTGCAGGTCAATGAGACGGATATTCTCGCCGTACCTGCATGGGCGCAGGGCTGCATATACTATCAAATTTTTCCGGAGCGCTTTGCCCGGCGCGGCCCGGCCGGTGCAGGCATGGATGACTGGAACGCCGCGCCGACACGGGATAACGTTCTGGGCGGCAATCTGGGCGGTATCATCGACCGAATCCCGTATCTTTCGGAGCTAGGCGTGGAATGCCTGTATCTGAATCCCATCTTTACGGGAGATTTCAACCATAAATACGCGACGACAGATTACTTTTCGGTCGATCCGATGTTCGGCACAAAGGACACGCTGCGCGAGCTGGTCGCCCGGTGCCACGAGGCGGGCATCCGCGTGATTCTGGACGGCGTATTCAACCATTCGGGCATTCACTTTCCCCCGTTTGAGGATCTGCTGAAAAACGGAGAGGAAAGCCGCTACCGGGGCTGGTTTTATCCCAAGCGGTTTCCCATCGAAATCGACCCGGCCTGCTATGAGTGCGTGGGGGATTATCCCTACATGCCGCGGCTCAACGGCGCCAACGGCGAGGTGCGAGCCTATGTGCGCGACGTGCTGCTCTACTGGCTGCGGGAGGCGGGCATCGACGGCTGGCGCTTTGACGTGGCGGACGAGCTGGATCGCCATGCCGTTATCTGGTGGCGAGAGGAAATCAAGCGCGAGTTCCCGCAGGCCGTGCTGCTGGGTGAGACGTGGGGCGACGCCTCGCGGCTGCTCGGCGCGGACGGCTTTGACACGGCGATGAACTATCTGTTCCGCGACGCGGTGACCGACTGCCTTGCCCGCGGGCACATTGGCGTGAGCGAGCTTTCCCGACGCCTGAACAGTGTGCTGATGAAGGTTACCGGCCCGAACGGACATGCCATGTACAACTGTCTGGGCAGCCACGACACGGCGCGCTTTCTGACCGAGGCGAAGGGCGAGGCGTGGCGGCTCAGGCTGGCGATGGCGCTGCAGATGCTCTTTCCCGGCGCACCTGCCATTTACTACGGCGACGAACTGGGCATGACCGGCGAAAACGACCCGGGCTGCCGTGGCGGCATGGCCTGGGCCCATCCGGACAAGGATCTGCTGGCCTGGCAAAAGGAGTTAATCGCCCTGCGCCAGGCGCACCCCGCGCTACGCACGGGCAGCTATACGCCGCTGCTGGCGGACGACGAGAAAAGCCTGTTTGCCTTTGCCCGGGGCAATCGGGAGGAGGAGCTGCTCGCGGTGTTCAACCTCGGGGAGCGGGCGCAAACCTGGGATTGTGCGGGAGAATCTGTGCACGTTCTGCCGCATTCTGTCCATATTCTATTTCGACCTGTTCAGAAGGAGGAAAAACCATGCGTACAAAAACCCTCGTGGCGATCATCGCCTGCCTGATGCTGCTGTGCTCCTGCGCGCTTGCGGAGGACGTCACCCTCCAGTTCTGGCACCATTACAGCGCTCAGTCTGCGGAGAACGCGACGCTGATGAACGTGCTGATCCCCGCCTTTGAGGCGGAAAATCCGGGCATCAAAGTCAACGCCGTCTCCCATGAGTGGGCGGAGCTGCACGACAAGGTGCTTGTCAGTGCGAAATCGGGCGCGCTGCCCGATGTGGCGCGCTGCGACATCGCGTGGCTGCCGGAATTCCAGAAGATGGGCATCCTGACCGCGCTCGACGAGGAAATGGAGGACTTTGACACAGTCAGCGCTGCGCTGCTTCCCAGTGCGATGTCCACCGCGGTCATCGACGGTCATGATTATGCGCTGGCGCTGAACACCAACAGCAAGATCGTGTTCTACAACAAGGCGATGCTGGAAGCGGCCGGCGTGGCCGTACCCGAGACGATGGAGCAATGGTGCGAAGCTCTGCGCAAGCTCAGCGGCGAGAATGCAAACGGCCAGCAGATTTGGGGCTGGAACGAGCCCGCGCTGGCCGGCTGGAACCTGTGCCCGTTCATCTGGAGCTTTGGCGGCAGCCTGACCAACCCGGAGCAGACCGTCGCCACCGGTTACATCAATAGTCCCGCATCGGTGAAGGCCATCAAGACGTTCGCCAAGCTGGTGCAGGAGGGCTGCATCACGGGCTTCAATGCCGGCGATATCCCGATGACCGACGGCTTTGGCACCGGGCGCTATGCCATGATGCTGGAGGGCCCGTGGAAGTCCGCGGAGCTCGCCGGTGCGTATCCTGACGTGGCCTACGGCACCGCGCCCATCCCTGCCGGTGAGGGCGGCAGCATCTCCGTGCTGGGCGGCGAGGATATTGCGATGTTCGCCTCCGCCAACAAGGAGGCTGCGTGGAAGTTCATGCAGTTCATGACTGGCGAGTTTGCCCAGACCGAGATGGCCAAGTGCGGCCAGATCCCGGTGAACAAGGCGGCGCTTACGAGCGAGACGGTGAAGAATGCGTCCTACGCGCCCTTCATCGAAGCCATTCAGACGGCGAAGGCCCGTCCGACCGTGGCAGCCTGGAGTGAGATGGATAACGAGCTGACCATGGCTGTGACGGCGGTCGTCACAGGCGAAAAGACGGCGCAGGAGGCGCTCGATGAGCTGGCGGCCCAGTGGGATGAGCTGCTCAAGTAAGAGGATTTCTGCGGCGGCGGGGCGGATGGCTCCGCCGCCCCTTCTGAGGTGAGAACATGAAATTCCGTGCCCAACGAGCGCAGATCGCGCTTCTGCTGACACCGGGGCTGGCGATCTTCGCCCTGTTCACTGTCTATCCGATCATCCGCCTGTTCTGGATGAGCCTGTGCGACATGAGCTTTGCCTCGATGCTGGAGCAGCCCTTTGCCGGTCTGGCCAACTACCGCGAGGTCTTCCGGGATCCGACATTCTGGACGGTCTTTGTCAACAGTCTGGTGTACACGGCGGTAACCGTGCCGGGACAGATGGCGCTTGGGCTCTTCATCGCCATTCTGCTTTCGGGCATCAAGCGCTTCAGCGTCACCTTCCGGGTCATCAACTACCTGCCTGTTGTGACCTCGTGGGTGATTGCCTCCCTGGTCTTCCGCTATATCTTCAACACGGAGGGCCTGCTGAACTACTTCCTGTGGAAGGTGCTGGGCGTGACCTCCTGCAACATCCGTTGGCTGGATACGAGGTGGAGCGGTCTTGCGGTTGCGATGATTCTGGGCATCTGGAAGGGCATCGGCTGGAACATGGTCATCTTTCTGGCGGCGCTGCAGCAGGTGCCGCAGGACCTGTACGAGGCCGCGGAGATCGACGGCTGCGGCGCATGGAAGAAGTTCCTGAATGTGACGCTGCCCGGCATCCGCGGAACGGTGCTCTTCGTGCTCATCGAGCTGACCATCGGCGGCTTCAACGTGTTCACCTCCATCAAGATGATCACGGGCGGCAAGCCGGCGCATCAGACGGACACGCTGCTGACATGGATGTACTACAAGGCGTTCAGCACGGGCAAATTCGGCTATGCCGCCGCGCTGAGCTTCGTGATGGCGCTGACGCTGGGTCTGCTGGCCATCGTGCAGTTCCGCGCGATGAAGAGCCGAGACGAGTGAGGGGAGGGACGACCATGAAGCGCAGAAATCCCGCGAAAATCGCGGACGCCACCGTGCGTTATCTCCTGCTGGCCGCGGGGACGGTCGTGTTCACGCTGCCGATGATCTACATGATCTCCACCTCGCTGCGCCCGAACGGTGCGCTGTACGAGTATCCGCCGCGCTTTTTCCCCAAATGGGAGGCACTGACGCTGGAAAACTACGATTACATCCTGCATCAGAGCAAGTTCTATCTGAACTTCCTGAACTCGGTGGTGGTGTCGCTGTCCACGGTGGCTCTTGCGGCGGCGGTATCCTCGGCGATGGCGTTTGTGCTGGGCAAGTTCAAGTCCAGGGCGACGCAACTGCTGTTCGGCTTCATCATCGTGACGATGATCATCCCCGGAACGACGATGATCGTTCCGCAGTTCGAGCTGGCAACGGGCTTGGGGCTGGTCAACCGGCTGTGGGGACTGATTCCGTTCTATGTGGCATGGGTAATCCCCTTCTCGACCTTCATGATCAAGGGATTTATGGAGAACATCCCCGGTGAGATCATGGACGCCGCATGGATCGACGGCGCCAACGTACTCCAGACGTATGGCAGGATTGCGCTGCCGCTGGCCTCGCCCGCGATTGCCTCCGTCAGCATCTTCAACTTTCTGACCGCGTGGGAGGAATATCCTTGGGCCAACACCGTCATCAACGACAACAGCCTGCGCACGCTGCCCATCGCCATCGCCGGCTTCTTCGGCCAGCATCAGTTCACGCAGTGGGGATATGTGTTTGCCATGTCCGTGCTGACGCTGATTCCGGTGATTGTGATCTTCATCTTCTGCCAGCGGTTCTTTGTGCAGGGTCTGACCGCCGGCAGCGTGAAGGGATGAGTGCTGCCGCAGCTGCATCAAGCAAGCGTAGAATACTCTTTGATGAACGCAAAAGAGTACGCCAAAGGGAAGCATACAAGAGGCTCTACTTCTGGTTTTCACAGGAGTAGACCGCTTTTTCATGAATTCTGTTCAAATGGGCATATGTCAGCGCCAAGCTGGAGAAGCTGCTCTCCAAACACATTTCTTTCCCACTTCACGCGCATCCCAACCAGGCACATCTGTTCTCATTTATAAAAGTCAAAGAAAGTCTACGAATCAAAAGGCCACAGGTTCGAATCCTGTTGGGTGCACCATAAAAACCCTTGACGAGCTTCGCGCCGTTGAGGGTTTTTCTTTGTTTTCTTTTCCGATGCCAGAAAGACGCATGAAAAAAGGGCGGCCAGACGTATCCATTCGCGTTTTAAGAAACCTTAAAGCGCAAACGATTTGTCCGGCCGTCCTTTATTTATTGTTTTAGGGTTTTCTTATGCGCGCTTGCGTGCGCTGCGGCGCATCGCCGCAAGCAGGAAGCACGCGCCCGCAAGCAGCGCCAGATACAAGCCTGTGCGGCTCGTGTCTCCCGTAGCGGGCAAATCCTCCACCTTCGGGGCTGCTCCATCCTTCCAACTGAGCACAAATGGGCTGAACGAGCTCACCTGCGCGCGCAGGCCAATCGGCGTCTTCTCCAGCTTCTCATAGATATATTCTTCGTCTCCGTCTTCAACGTAGTGGCGCAGCGTATAAATGCGGTTATCGTCCATATGGCCGTTTTCCGGATAGGGCAGATAGAGATCCGCCTTATTTTTCAGCTCATACGCATTGCCATGGCTGTCGTCCAGAGAAATTTCATAATACATCGCATTGAAGCCGCTTTGCGGATACGTTCCGATAGTCAGTGTAAGTTCTTCTTCCGTCTCATCATGGATGACCAGAACCGGTATTTTTATAAAGGTGAGATCGGACAGATCACGGTACACCCTTCCTTTGACGGTCTGGAGGAACGGATCGGCGGTTATGCAGAAATACTCCCTTTTGATCGGCTCCAGCCGTTGACCCGCATCGGCCAGAATCGTCGGATTGTCGCCGTACCAGCACAGGATGACGATGCTGCCGGAGAAGCGGCTGGGCACATTTACGGGCGTAAACCATGTCAGCTCCGCGCCGTTATCCTCCACCATGCTGACTCGCCTAAACGCGGGCATGCTCTTCACCATAACCGCCTTGTTTCCGGATACTTCGCGCCCCCAATATTGGAGACTCTCGTCATACCTCGCCATTTCATCGTCATGCGTACCATAGGCTATTTCTTTATCGATCACCCTGTAGTTTACATAGGTCGCTCCTTCGGGCGGCTGAACCCCAAAATAAATATGTGCGAATTTCGGAAAATCTTCGGAAACATAGGCGTTTGGGGTCACGCGAAGCTCCCCTGTTTGGGGATGATACGGCGTTGAGAGCAGCGGAGGAAATCCGTTTTCAATCACCAGCCGATCTTCATCGACGGGTTTCCCCGCGTATTTCGCGCCCGGATAGACGAGCTGAATGTTTTCTTCTGCCGCGGTGATGCCCATCATTTCATACATCACGGTTTTCCCGGCGTCGTCCATCCATTGAATGCAGAACGCGTCCATGGTCGCATGTTCCCGGTCTATTCGATTTACAATCCGAATTTCACCGTTTTGAATCGGCTTTGGGGTGTCATTTCCAAAGGCGTCGGCGTTTCTCCACTGTGAAGCCCCTTTCGGCGCTTTGATCCGCGTTTCAATGTCCTTATACGCGGCAGAGAAAGGCTTCAGGGTATAATCCACCTGTCCGGCGCTCATGGCGCTTGAAACGCCCGCACTGCCATCCGGAATGATGCGTCTGGTTCCCACCATGGGCACTTCTACGTGCAACGGCCATATCTTCGATGTGACCTCCACGTGAATGTATTCCCGCTTGACATTATTGTTCTCGTCAACCCACTTGAACAAAATATTAAGGCCTCTTATATAGCCTCCGCGTGTCGAGTTAAACGGTTCAAAGACTTTGTTTTCCTTATCATATCTGCCCAACTCGATATACTGTCTATATGGTTCTGAGCGCGGCTCCTGCGCCTCAGCCGCGGGGATCAATTCACTGATTCCCATGTTGCCCGCCCAACTGCCATAGCGCCACGTGTGTTCGTTATCCGGCGGCGTGATTTCAATCTGGCAATGCATCCGGCGGTTGCTGAAATTGTAACCCGTGGCCAGCGCCGTGCTCCAATCCATTCTTGAGCGATTCAAAGAAATCTCAAGATATCCGTCTTTCCGGACTTCATCCATCACGCACCCCTCCGGAAGGATCAGCTTGCACCGTTCGGCCGGCATCGGGGAATAATCCTCGATGCCGACCGCTTTTGCCGCAGCGCCAAACAGGCACAGCGTCATGGCCAGCGCCATGATTCGAGCGAGATACCTCTTCATTGCGATAAGCCCCCCACAAAAATGATACGTTCAGTATATCACAACAACTATACTTTGTCATCCAAAAACAACCAGCGATTGTCTAAAAAATGAAAAAGTGCGGACTCAAGCCCTGCCGCCTCTGTTCCATCGCGGTTTTTTCGTGCATCCCGCGGCCATCCATGCTATAATAAGGAAAATTCTTTCTACATTCTCCAAGGAGGCCGATTATGTTCTGCTCCGTCGCCATGAGCACCTATAACGGCGAGCGCTTTCTCGCCGAGCAGCTTTCCTCCATCTGCGCCCAAACCCGCCCCGTCGATGAAATTGTCGTCAGCGACGACGGCTCTTCCGACGGCACGCTGCGCATCCTCGACGATTTTCGTTTGGCGCATCCCCAGATTCACTGGAAAATTCTGCCCTCCGCGGAGAATCACGGCTTTCGCGAGAGCTTTCTGCGCGCCCTCAAGGCCTGCGGCGGCGATTTGATTTTCCTCTGCGATCAGGATGACCGCTGGGCGTCCGGCAAGGTCGAAACCATGCTGCGCCACTTCGAGGCCAACCCCGCCATGCTCTCCCTCATCTCCGATTTCAAGACCATCGACGCGGACGGAAACCTTCTGAACCCGAACGCGCCGACGGAAAACCTCTGGGTTTCCGACCGCGTCCTGCGCGCGCCCGCCTCGCCGACGCAGATCACCCTATCCGAAATGCTCGGCCGCAATCAGGGGCAGGGCTGCGCCATGGCCGTGCGCCGCGAACTGGCGCAGGAATACATCCGCCTGAACCAGCTCTGGACGCACGATTGGATTCTCAACCTGCTGGCCGCACTGCACGGCGGGCTGTATTACTGCCGCGAACCGCTCCTGTTCTACCGCCTGCACGGCTCCAACGTCATCGGCATGGCGCAGGGCGAGCACGCGCAGCGCCATATTCCCTGCATCCGCAAGCCCTACGCGCTGGCGCTGGCGTTCAAGTATTCCTTTTTGGAGGGCGACCCGGCGGCCAGCCGCAAAGAGCTCATCAGTATTCCGATGGCGACCTACGAATCCGTCTTCGAAAAGACCGCCTGCAAAGAGACCGAGCGGATCCAGCGCGACACGTGGAAGGCGCTGCAAACCAAGCGCCTGCGCCTCATCAAGCAGCGAAGGCCGCTTTCCTATCTCGCGTTCTTCCTGACGCATCGCGCGTTCTTCAAGGACATCGCCTACTTCTCCACCTTCGAGCAGTTCGCCATCCGCCTGATGATCGATCTGTGCGCCATGCGCAAATGAATATAAAATCCATATAGAAAGAAGTCTTTCCCATGTCTCTTGAAAAAGCAAAAGCCTATCTGGCTTCCCGCGGCCTGCTCGATCACGTCGTCGAGCTTGCCGCCTCCACCGCAACCGTCGCTGAGGCGGCGCAGGCACTTGGCGTTGAGCCCGGCATGATCGCGAAAACCATGTCGTTTTTGCAGGGCGACAAGGCCGTTCTGATTCTCACCGAAGGAACAGCGAAGGTCGATAACCGCAAATACAAGGATACGTTCCACACCAAAGCGAAGATGATTCCCTTTGAAGACGTCGAGCAGCGCGTCGGCCATGCGCCGGGCGGCGTCTGCCCCTTTGGTATTCCGGAGGATGTGACGATCTATCTGGATGAGAGCCTGCGGCAGTTTGAAACCGTCTATCCGGCGGCGGGCAGCGACCACAGCGCCGTAAGGATGACCCTTCCGGAGCTGGAACAGGCCGCGAACGCCGCGGGCTGGGTGGATGTCTGTAGGGTGTAACAAAAAAGCGAGGGTCGATCAAACCCCCGCTTTTCTTTTTCGGTTGATGCTCTGCGCCATTCTCCATAAGAAAAGACCCAGACGCTTGGTCTGAGTCTTCATCTGGAGGCGCCATCCAGAATCGAACTGGAGAATGAAGCTTTTGCAGAGCTTTGCCTTACCGCTTGGCCATGGCGCCACAGTGGAGCGGTAGACGAGATTCGGACTCGCGACATCCACCTTGGCAAGGTGGCACTCTACCACTGAGCTACTACCGCATAAATGGTGCCTTGGGGCGGAATCGAACCACCGACACGGAGATTTTCAGTCTCCTGCTCTACCGACTGAGCTACCAAGGCAAATGGCGACGCGGAAGGGGCTCGAACCCTCGACCTCCAGCGTGACAGGCTGGCATTCTAACCGACTGAACTACCGCGCCATAAAATTGGTGGGCCTTCAGGGTTTCGAACCCCGGACCGAGCGGTTATGAGCCGCCTGCTCTGACCACTGAGCTAAAGGCCCCTGAAGAACCATCCAGAAGAAAAAAGTGGTGACCCCGAGGGGAATCGAACCCCTGTTATCGCCGTGAAAGGGCGGTGTCTTGACCTCTTGACCACGGGGCCATAAAAGAAACGGCTTTGCCTGAAAAAATTGGTCGGAGTGAAGGGATTCGAACCCCCGACCCCATGCTCCCAAAGCACGTGCGCTACCAAGCTGCGCTACACTCCGTTAGCTGATCTCAAGCACGAGTTGTATTATACATGAACCGTCCGAACTTGTCAACCGTTTTTTTGCATTTTTTTGCACCTCTTTTGCACTTTTTTCATTTTCTGCGCGCGCCCCCACCGCCCCTTTCCACGCGCTTATAAAGGAAGTGCGTCCTTTTTTCAATTCCTTCTTGACATTCGCCGCCTTGTCTGCTATCCTATCATACCGTGTGAAAAGTATGAAAAGTGTGAATGGGATTGGAGGGATTCATCTGCCATCCGGCAAACATGTACTCGGGATGAAAAAAGCCCGCCATATCTTCGGAACAGCAAAGGTCGGCGATCGCGGGCAGATTGTCATTCCCAAGGATGCACGAGAATTTTACGGCATCCACCCCGGCGACACGCTGCTGATTCTCGGCGACGAGGAAAACGGCATGATCGTCACCAAACCCGAGGTGCTCAGCAGCCTCGCTGAAAAAATACTCGATCAAATCGGTAAAGAAGAAAGGGCAAATCCATGAGTCAGAATGTTTTCGCTCAAAACGGCGTCTCCGACGCGGTTTATCGCTTCGGCGAGGAGGTGCTTGCCGCCCTTCGCCCACGCTTTGATGAAATCGACCGCACGGCGGAATACAATCAGGCCAAGGTCATCGCGGCCATGCAGAAGAACCGCGTGGATGTCGCCTGCTTCGCGGGCACGACGGGCTACGGCTACAACGACGTCGGCCGCGACACGCTTGAGCGCGTTTATGCCGACTGCTTCCACACGGAGGCCGCGCTCGTCCGCCCGCAGATCACCTGCGGCACCCACGCGCTCGCCGTCGCGCTGAGCGCCAATCTGCTGCCGGGCGACGAGCTGCTTTCCCCCGTCGGCCGCCCGTATGACACGCTGGAAGAGGTCATCGGCATCCGCGAAAGCGCCTGCTCGCTCAAGGAATACGGCGTGAGCTATGCGGAGGTTCCGCTCAAGGCGGACGGCTCGGTTGATTACGACGGCGTCCGCGCGGCGATCAACGCGCGCACCAAGCTCGTCACCATCCAGCGCAGCAAGGGCTACGCCACCCGCCCGACGCTCTCCGTCAGGCAGATTGGCGAGCTGATCGCGTTCGTCAAGTCCATCCGTGCCGATATCATCTGCATGGTCGATAACTGCTACGGCGAGTTTGTGGAAACCATCGAGCCGAGCGACGTCGGCGCGGATATGATCGTCGGTTCGCTGATTAAGAATCCGGGCGGCGGTCTGGCCCCCATCGGCGGCTATATCTGCGGTACGAAGGCCTGCGTCGATCGCTGCGCCTATCGCCTCTCCGCGCCGGGTCTGGGTCAGGAGGTCGGCGCGAACCTCGGCTTGATGACCGCGCTGTATCAGGGCTTCTTCCTTGCGCCGACGGTCGTTTCCGGCGCGCTCAAGGGCGCGATTTTCGCCGCGAATATCTATGAAAAGCTCGGCTACCGCGTCGTGCCCAATTCCACCGAGTCCCGCCACGACATCATTCAGGCCGTCGAGCTGGGCAGCGAGGAGACCATGATCGCCTTCTGCCGCGGTATTCAGGCCGCCGCGCCGGTGGATAGCTACGTCTCCCCTATTCCGGGCGACATGCCGGGCTACGACAGTCAGGTCATCATGGCGGCGGGCGCGTTCGTGCAGGGTTCCTCCATCGAGCTTTCCGCCGACGGCCCGATTCGCCCGCCCTACGCCGTCTATTTCCAGGGCGGCCTGACGTGGGTGCATGCCAAGCTCGGCATCCTGATGAGCCTGCAAAAGATGGTCGAAGCCGGGCTGGTCAATCTTTAATGCGTTCCCTTTTATAAAATTTAATACGAGAGGATACAAACAACTATGTGGTTCTGGTTTTCTATCATCGCGCTGCTCTGCTGGAGCGGCTCTGACCTCTTTTCCAAGATCGGCTGCCGCGAGGCGAACGACAAGACCGCGCACCTGAAAATGGTCATGGCGGTCGGCATCGTAATGGGTCTGCACGCCTGCTTTGAGATCTTCGTCAACGGCGTGGAAATCAACATGCAGATCATTATGACCTATCTGCCCGTCTCCCTGCTCTACATCATCTCGATGGCGATGGGCTACATCGGCCTGCGCTACATCGAGCTGTCGATCTCCTCCCCGATCTGCAACTCTTCCGGCGCACTGGTGGCCATTGCGACCATCGCCATGAGCGGCATCGGCGATATGAACGCCTGGCAGCTTGCCGCGATTGCGCTGGTGGCCGTCGGCGTGGTCGCGCTGGGCATCACCGAGGCGACTGAGGACGACGAGCTGCGCGCGGCGCGTCAGCAGGCGAGCAACCACAAATACGCCAAGTCTCTGCTGGCGCTGCTGCTCCCGATTGCCTACTGCATTCTGGACGCGGCCGGCACGTTCGCGGACAGCCTTGTGCTCGAAACCCTGAACGAGGATTCCGCCAACGTCGCCTACGAGCTGACCTTCCTCGTCGCGGGTCTGGTCTGCGGCGCGTATGTGCTCTTCGTCAAGCGCGAGAAGCTGACCCCGCGCACCGAAGCGCCGAAGTATATCGGCGCGGTCTGCGAGACCATCGGCCAGTTCTTCTACATCTATGCGCTGGCGGACAGCGCGCACGTCGCCATGAGCGCCCCGATCATCTCCTCCTACTGCGCCGCCTCCGTGCTTTGGAGCCGCATTTTCCTCAAGGAGAAGCTGAGCGTCAAGCATTACATCTCCATCCTGATGGTGTTCATCGGCATCGTCATCATGGGCGTATTCGATATGTAATCTTCGTTTTTCAAAGAGCGTCGTTTCCGGCGCTCTTTTCAGCTTGTTGACATAAGCAAACTTGGCTTGAATAGCAAAATCAAGAAATTCAGCTATTCTTTCATTTGCGGAAAGGGCTATTCTCCCCCCTTCGGGGGGAGAATAGCTTTTTTGTCTACAGTCTGCAAGGAGCGTCGTTTCCGGCGCTCTTTTTTCGGCTTCGCCCATGAAAGTGAACATTTTTTCAAAATAATGGGAACATTTTTCCCCGTTCAAACGTCTATAAGATGTCCCCCACCAAATGACAACCGACCGAAAGGAGAATCCCACATGAAGAAACTTCTTGCGCTGTTGACCCTTGCCGCCCTGCTGATGACCGCGTTCGTCTGCCCGACCCTTGCGGAGAGCCCGATGACTGGCGGCTGGAGCGCGTACACCGACGACCCGACCGAAATCCCGGCCGAAGCGCTGGACGCGCTGAACGCGGCGCTTGAGGAGCTTGTGGGCTGCGTCTACAAGCCGATTGCGCTGCTGGCGACGCAGGTTGTCGCGGGCACGAATTACTGCTTCCTGTGCGAAACGACCGTCGTTGCACCGGATGCTCAGCCGAGCTACGCGCTGGTCTACGTCTTTGACGGGCTTTCGGGCGAACACGAAATTCTGCGCGTGCAGGAGATCGAGTTTTCCGCATTTGAATAAGCGCTCTTAAACAAACGCATTCGGGCGCTGCCGCAGACGGTTTTTCTGGCGGCAGCGCCCGTTTTTTTATGCTGTTTTCATTCTACCCCGGCCTTGATGCCGGAGGCTTCAATCTGCTTGCGAATATCGTACATCTGCTTGTCCGTACGCGCGACAACCTCCGCGCAATCCTGAAGCTGCCGGGCAATCGCGTCCGCCGTCTCGGCGGGGATGTCCTTTTTATAGCGCAGCTTGTGCTCCAAACTCGCCCAGAAATCCATCGCAATCGTCCGAAGCTGCACCTCCACGCGCATATACCGCTTCTCGTTGGATAGGAAGATCGGCACCTCGACGATCATGTGCAGGCTTCGATAGCCGCTTTCCTTCGGATTTTTGATGTAATCCTTCGTTCGAACAACGTATACGTCGTCCTGCACAGCCAGCATGTCCGCCAGCTTGTAGATATCGTCCACAAACGAGCAGATCACGCGAACGCCCGCGATGTCGTTCAGGTTCTTTTCGATGGCGTCCACCGAGATCGGCAGGCCGAGGCGGTTCATCTTTTCATAGATGCTTCTGGGCTTTTTGAGCCGCGTTTCGATGTTTTCAATCGGGTTGCGGTCGAATTTGTTGGAAAACTCGATGTTGAGCACCTTGAACTTGGTTTCCACCTCGAGCATGGCACTGGAATAATAGCTCATCAGCCGCAAATACTCGCGCCCTTGGGACTGCAATTCCACAAACAATATATCCGCCGTCAAACCCGGCGCAAATTTAACCTCTTTGATTTCTTCCATGGTCGGTATAGACTCCTCTCGGACGGTTTGTCGTTCACCCTTTTTTTATTGTACACGACATCGCGAAAAAATGCAATTTATTTATTTTGGCCAACTTCATTCTTTCCAATTTGGCGAACATGGAAAAAGCCCCCTCGAAAAAAGGGGGCTAACGCCTTCTGGCAGCTTCCTCAAAGCGGGAAGCGCCGCGGCAGGACTGCGGTGGAAAGCGTTACAGCAGCTTCAGTCCGTCAATGTTCCGTCCGACGGCGGACGCGGAGAACGGCCTGCCGAACATCCGGTGCGCGACGCGCTCCACATCCTCCTTCGTCACGGCCTCGATCTTGCGAATCACATCCTGCGGATCGACGGCATGGCCGCGCAGCAGCTTGCTGCGGCCGATGGCGCTCATGCGGGCGGAGCTGCTCTCCAGCCCCAGCACATAGCTGACCTTGAGCTGCTCCTTCGCCATGTCAAATTCCTCCTGCGTCACGCCGCCGTCGCGAAGCAGGCGAATCTGACCCAGCAACTCGTCGGCGACCTGCTGCGCCGTCTCCGGCGACGTGCCCGCGTACACGGTGAATGTGCCGCAGTTGGTGTAGGTGCTCGGGAAGCTGTATACGGAATACGCCGCGCCCATCTCCTCGCGGATGCGCTGGAACAGCCGGGAGGACATGCCGCCGCCGAACAGGTTGTTCATCACGCTGATGGGGTACAGATCCTCGTCGTCCTGCTCCACGCCGGGGAAAGCCAGACAAATGTGCACCTGCTCGATGTCCTTTTTGCGCGTCAGCACGCGCGGCGTCGTGCCCTCCACCGGCGCGGGGATGTGCGTCTCCCCCTCCGCGTGCCAGCCGCCCAGCAGCCGCTCCGCCATTTCGCGAAACGCCGCCATGTCGAACTGACCCGCAATCGCCAGAACGGTGTTATCCGGGCGATAGTGCTTTTTCTTGAACGCCAGCAGCGCCTCGCGGCTGATGGAAGCAATCTGCTCGTGCGAGCCGAGAATCGGGCGCGCCAGCGGATGCTCGCCGAAATACGCCTCCGCCAGCAGATCATACACCAGATCCTCCGGCGTATCCTCGCACATGGCGATTTCCTCCAGAATAACGCCGCGCTCCTTCTCGAACTCCGCCTCGTCCACACGCGCATTGAGCAGCATATCGCAGAGCAGATCCATCGCCCGCGGCAGATGCTCGGCGATCACCTTCGCGTAGTAGCAGGTACATTCCTTGGCGGTAAACGCATTCACCTGTCCGCCCAGCGCGTCCATCTCCACGGCGATGTCCTTCGTCGTGCGGCGCTCCGTGCTTTTGAACAGGATGTGCTCGACAAAGTGCGAAAGGCCGTTCTCCTCCGCGCTTTCATACATGGATCCCGCGCCGATCCACAGGCCGACGCTGACGGATGGGAAATTTTCGATAGGCTCGGCAACGACCCGCAGACCGTTGGAAAGCACGAACTCTTCGCACATGCGCTTTGTCCCTCCGATCATAATTTCTCCTATTCTTTTCGTTTTATTTCAGATTATACGATCCTCGAGAAAAAATCAAGAGGCTGTCATGCGTAAACCCGATATTCCAAGAAACAAATCTCCAAGCACTTTTCTGAATATGAGGCATTGCCCCATCGCCCTTTGGAAACCTTCGGGCGCAAACGCTTCGTTTTGTTCCTGATCTATCCGGTTTATTGGCTTGACAGCCCAGATTCATAGCTTAGCGGCGGTTCGCATCGCGGCGCGGCGGGCGCTGACCCGGGGCGCTGCGGCGCGGCATCTCCGCGTTGTCATACTCGATATCGTTGCGAACGAGGTTGATGCGCCCCTGAGAGTCGATCTCCGCGACCTTCACCTCAAGCTCGTCGCCGATCTTCACAACGTCCTCGCACTTCTCCACGCGGCCCTTCGCCAGCTTGGAAATGTGCACCATGCCGTCCTTGCCCGGCAGCAGCTCGACAAACACGCCGAAGTTCATCATGCGGACGACCTTGCCCGTGTAAACCTCGCCGACCTCGATATCCTTGGCAATGCCTTCGATGATGCGGCGCGCCTTCGCGGCGGCAGCCTCGTCCGGCGTCGCGATATACACGCTGCCGTCGTCGTCGATGTCGATCTTCACGCCCGTCTCGTCGATGATCTTGTTGATCATCTTTCCGCCCGGTCCAATAACCTCGCGGATCTTGTCCGGGTTGATGGTGAAGCGGATGATCTTCGGCGCGTAGGCGCTCAGGTGCTCGCGCGGCTGCGGCAGCACTTCGAGCATCTTGCCGAGGATGAACAGGCGGCCGTCCAGCGCCTGAGACAGCGCCTGACGCAGAATCGCCTCGTCAATGCCCTTGATCTTGATGTCCATCTGGATGGCGGTGATGCCGTTCATCGTGCCCGCAACCTTGAAATCCATGTCGCCGAGGAAGTCCTCGAGACCCTGGATATCGGTCAGCACGGCCACCTTGTCGCTGTGCGCATCCTTAATCAGACCCATGGCCACGCCCGCAACCGGCGCCTTGATCGGCACGCCCGCATCCATCAGCGCCAGCGTAGAGCCGCAGACGGAGGCCTGAGACGTGGAGCCGTTGGAGGAGAGCACCTCGCTCACCACGCGGATGGCATACGGGAACTCGTCCACAGACGGGATCACCGGCTCAAGCGCGCGCTTGGCCAGCGCGCCATGGCCGATTTCGCGGCGGCCGGGGCTCTTGAGGCGGCCCGCCTCGCCGGTGGAATACGGCGGCATGTTGTAGTTGTGCATGTAGCGCTCGCTGGTCTCCGTGCCGAGACCCTCGATCACCTGCGCCTCGCTCACGGGCGCGAGCGTCGCGATAGAGAGCACCTGCGTCTCGCCGCGGGTAAACACGCCGGAACCATGCACGCGCGGCAGAACGCCGGTTTCGCACCAAATCGGGCGAATCTGGGTCAGGCTGCGGCCGTCCGGGCGCACGCCCTGCTCCAGAATCTTTGTGCGCATGATTTCCTTGTTGAGGTAATACAGCGCGTCGTCCACCTCGTTCAGGCGGCCTTCGAAGCGCTCGGCATAGAGCTCGTGCGCCTCCTGCTTCACCTGATCCTCGCGCGCGCTGCGCTCGTGGCGGTCAAACGCCTCAAACGCCCACGCGCAGCGGTCGAAGAAGTCCGCGCGAACGGCGGCCTTCACATCCTCGCCCGTCTCGGCAATCGGGAACACGCGCTTTTCCTTGCCGATTTCAGCCACAATCTGTTTCTGGAAGGCGACCAGCTTCTTGATCTCCTCGTGACCGGTGAGAATCGCGCGGAGCATGTCCGCCTCGCTGATCTCCTTCGCGCCCGCCTCGACCATCAGCACGGCCTCGTCCGTGCCGGCAACCGTCAGGCTCAGCTTGGAAACCGCGCGCTGCTCCTGATTCGGGTTGATGACGATTTCGCCGTCCACCAGACCGACGGAAACGCCGCCGATCGGGCCCGCCCACGGGATATCGCTGACCGCAATCGCGGCGGAAGCGCCGATCATCGCGGGAATATCCGGCGGCACGTCCTGCTCAACGGAAAGCACCGTCGCCACAACCTGCACGTCGTTGCGCATGCCCTTGTTGAACAGCGGGCGCAGCGGGCGGTCGATCAGGCGGGAGGTCAGCGTCGCCTTTTCGGACGGACGACCCTCGCGCTTGATGAAACCACCGGGGATCTTGCCCACGGAATACATCTTCTCTTCAAAGTCAACGCTCAGCGGGAAAAAGTCCTGACCCTCGCGCGGCGTGTCGCTCGCCGTCGCGTTGACCATGACCACCGTGTCGCCCAGTCGAACGATCACCGATCCGTTAGCCTGACCGCAGTACTTGCCAAATTCCATAACCAGCGGGCGCCCCGCCAGCTCTGTGGTATACGTCTTGACCATCGGGTGGAATCTCCTTTCAAAATACCTGCCTGCCAACACTTCTTTTCAGACGCGAACCCTCGCCGCCTGATATACAAAACCGACTTCAGCGTTCGGTTTCGTTTCAAAGGAATGAAAAAGACCGCCGCTTGGGGCGACAAAAACTGTCTCCCAAACGACGGTCATCTGGGACAAAGCCCTTTTCGTGAACGAAGCGGAGGAATTACTTGCGCAGACCCAGCTTCGCAACCAGCGCACGATAGCGCTCGATGTCGATGCGCTTGAGGTACTCAAGCATATTGCGGCGCTGACCGACCATCAGCAGCAGACCACGGTGGGAGTGGTGATCCTTCGCGTGGGTCTTGAGGTGGTCGTTCAGGTGGTTGATGCGCGCGGTCAGCAGAGCGACCTGCACCTCGGGGGAGCCGGTGTCGCCCTCGTGACGGGCATATTCCTTGATGATTGCTTCCTTCGTCGCCTTATCCATGACAAAATCCTCCAAATAAATATGTTGTGCCAATCGCCGCCCGCATAGAAGAACGTGTGGAGAACGCGATCATCTGCGCGCGCGGTTCAGACCGAAAGATATTGTAACACGGAAGTCCCGCTTTGTAAACAGAACTTCCGTGTTTTCTATGAATTTTTCATTTTTTTCGCATAGGCGGCTGCGTAAAATCGCCCGCGCGGGCAAGACCTCGGCGCTTTGCGGCCTTCGGCGGAGGGGTAGGCGGACTCAATCCGCGTCTTACCGCCGGTTTTCAAAATACGTCCGCACCTGCTCACGGTTCTTCATCACCTCGTCGCGCAGCGCTTCCAGCGAATCAAACTTTTTCTCGCTTCGCACAAAGCCGCACAGCAACAGCCGCATGTGATGGCCGTAGAGCGAGCCGCCCTCGTAATCCAGCAGGTTCGCCTCGATGGTCGGCGGGCCGCCCGGCGCGGTCGGATGCGTGCCGACGTTCACCGCCGCGATGTACCACGCCTCATCGACATAGACCCGCGCCGCGTAAACGCCCTTTGGGGGAATCGCCTTGCCTTCCGGCCAGAGCAGATTCGCCGTCGGGAAATCCAGCTTGCGCCCGAGCTGCTTGCCGCGCTGAATCACGCCGCAGAGCGCATACGGGCGGCCGAGCAGCCGCGCGGCCTCCTCCATTTCGCCCGCCGCAATGGCCGCGCGCACCCGTGTGGAGGAAACGGGCAGGCCGTCGATCTGCACCTCGTCCACAACGTGCGTCTCAAAGCCGTATTTTTCCCCGAAGCGGCGCATATCCTCCGCCTTGCCCGCGCCCATCCGGCCAAAGGAGTAATTGAAGCCGATGACCACGTGCTTCGGATGCAGCGCGTCCACAAACGCCTGCACAAACGCCTCCGGCGACTGCGCGGCATACGCCCGGTCAAACGGACGGAGCACCGCCGCGTCGATTCCGAGTTGAGCGATCGAGCGAATTTTTTCCGAGCGTGTCTCCAGCTGCGGCGGCGTCTTTTCCGGCGCATAGGTCGCCATCGGATGCGACGAAAACGTGTAGACCACGCTCTTGAGGTCATGCAGCGCCGCCAGCTCGTTGGCCTTGCGCATCAGCTGCGCATGCCCTTCGTGCACGCCGTCAAACATGCCGAAGGCAACCACCGTCTCCCCGCCGCGCCACTGGCGCTCGTGTGTCAAGAGTATCATTCTTTTTTAGCTCCACAAACGATGATCGCGCGCCCTCACTCAAGGAGCATCGCGTCAAATTTCAGGGTCTCCCCGTCAAATCGGCCAATCCCGCAGAATTGCCCGTTCAGATACAGCCGCGTCGGCTGCCCCGGCTGAACGTCGCCGATCAGCTCGCGCCGCGTCAGCCTGTTGCCGTTGCGCACAAAGCGCTCCGCCTTGGGCTGCACATCGAGCCGCGGCAGATGGCCGAGCGGCTGATCCATCGCCGTCAGCAGCGGCGACAGCTCGTCCGCCGCGTCGATTTCCTCTATCGTGTGCGCGTCGTCCAGCGTAAACATGCCCGTCTGCGCGCGCAGCAGCATGCCCATGTGCGCCTTTGTGCCCAACGCCTCGCCGATATCATGGCATAGCGTCCGGATGTACGTTCCGCGCCCGCAGCGGATTTGCAGCGTGAAGCTGCCGTCCGCGTTTTCGTGCAGCACCTGGATGGCGTACACCTGTGTCGGCCGCGGCTCAACCTTCACGTCGATCCCCTGCCGCGCCAGATCGCAGAGCTTCTGCCCATCCCGCTTGAGCGCCGAGTACATCGGCGGAATCTGCGCAATTTCGCCGATAAACCGCGGCAAAACCGCCTCCAGCTGCGCCCGTGTCGCATGCGCGCCCTCGCCCGCGATAATCGCCCCGTGCGCGTCCTGCGTATCGGTCGCATAGCCGGGTTTGAGCTGCGCAACGTATGTCTTTTCCTTTTCGACCAGA
>ENA-UOOD01001598-UOOD01001598.1-human-gut-metagenome-genome-assembly--contig:-CS67-NODE-1598-length-22438-cov-10.837243_pt1 | contig 22438 bp, 31 predicted proteins | sample MGYA00242464_ERZ724011 | MGnify/ENA metagenome assembly ERZ724011 | reverse complement strand
GCGAAGTCACCACGGACGAGGTGCTGGGGAATATTTTCGAGCATTTTTGCATCGGAAAGTGATACGGAAATAGTGTTTTACCGAGGGACCGGCTCCGGACTTTTTGAAACAGTATCTCCGGAGGAACAGGCACTTCTCCTGCCCAATGGAGAGTTTGCGGTGAGAATGCAGTTTCCACTCTGGAAAAGAATGCTTTTCAGCTTGGCTGGTATGAAATACGACCGTATGGCCGCACGTAAAGGGCAGCACCATCACTTCATATTTGTGCATGAAAATGGTGAGGGTCTTCGTCAGGTGTCCGCCTGTTTGAGCAGAATCATATACCAGCTTCGGTGGATGAGGTGTTCAATCTGGAGGATGTCAATCTTGCTTTGAAGAAGGTCTATGGCGGTGGATCCAGAGGCAAGATAATATTGAAGATCTAAAGCTGTCTTCACCATCGGTTATATACACGATTTCGTGATTGACCAGGCCAAAAATCTCCTGATGAAAGGTCTGAGCGTGGGCGAAGTGGCTGGAAGACGCCGGAATTATCTGCCGCTGCTCACACTCCCCAACTACATGCAGTTTCTCCTGGATCTGGAGCCGGAAGAAATCAAGACGGTCACCAAGTCCAAGCGCTGGGGCATAGGCCTGCAAGCCGGGTATGGAGTTGCGCTGCATAAAGGTCAGGTCTACCCGGCACCGTATATCGGTGTGGGACTCTCCTACTCAATCATCAATTGGTAGTTTATTGTCAAAACATTTTTTTAGGTACTATATGAAGAGTGGTATGAAGGAGAAAGAATGATTCAATGATAGAATGCCATAGATTCAGAGAAGATTCATTACATTTGCATAAATAATTGTCGTTTATGGATAAGACATTCAATATATATTGTGATTAAAGTTGCCATCTGGAGAATGACCACAAAAATTATATGTTTTTGGGGTCAGTCAGTTGTGCATTCCCTCAAGTCAAAAGGCATACAGAAAGAATCAAGGAACTGAAGAATAACATAAGTTCAATGCAGAAATCAAGTGGAGCAATGTCTCAATGTCCAAAATTGATTTCTACCTTGACTTGGTGGATTATTTCTTTGATACAGACCTATGGTTCAGGGCTGTTGGAGTTGACAAGTCCAAAATACGGTGCAATGATGACAATACATTTGATGACTTCTATTACAAAATGTATTACCAGTTGCTCAATTACAAGATCGACACTACAGACCACTACAACGTTTATCTAGATATAAAGGACACTCTATCTGCAATCAAGGTGCGCAAACTGAAACAAATATTGAATGTCAAATATGGTGTATTCCGCAACATCCAAAACATAAGATCTGAAGAAAGCATTCTGATGCAACTCGCAGACTTTCTGATGGGGGCCATATCTTACAACTCCAATGATGTTTCATTTCCTTTCAATGATTCAGCCATTCTTCCTTCTTCCCTTCGCGAATGAAACCCTTACTGCCGAAGTAGCCCACGCTGCGCGAGGCATTTTCCATTGCCTCACGTATGGCAGCGGGGATGCTCGTCAGGGTTAAGCCACGCTCGGCTACGGCATTGATGAAGGTCGCAGTGAAACAGTCCCCGGCGCCTTCCGTGTCAACAACGTGCTGGATGGGTAGCGCCTCCACCACCTCCCATGGCCGTCCCTTGTACTTGTACCGCACTCCTTTCGGCTCCATCGTCTGGATGAACACCTTGTCCGGGAACGACTCCGTGAAAGAGACATCCGGCACGTTCTCGTCGGAGAACTTGATGACATCACTGACCCGGACGGATTCAAGGTCGGCGTTGGTGGCGCCCCTGGATGGTTCGAAGTATACGAGTTGGCAGCCCTTCCGCTTCATCTCCCTTGCCAGGTAACGATGACCCGCCGCGGGATCATCAAAGAAAAACACCGACGGGACCTCAATCAACTGATCCATAAAGACCGGGGCATCGTCACGGGCCCTGAGGAAATGCCGCTTGGGGAAGCGGCTCCCGCCTGGCGAGCCCGCCCGGACGCTCATGGTATGTTTCCCGTCAGCCGTCTTCTTGTGTGTGCACCGAAGCATCGTCGTGCCGCCTTCAGGGGTGTTGGTCACGTAGCGACAGTCGCATCCGTAGCGTTTAAGGTCTTCCGTGATCTTCAGCCCCTCTGGAGAATCGTCCAGGCAGGCAAGGGGCCGTGCATTCCAGCCCATCCATGAGAGCATGCTCATGACGTTCCCGCAGGTCCCGCCGGCCTCCTCCATGACAACGTTGTCAGTAAAGGGCCTCAGTTGCGGCCACTCGGGGTAATCGCGTTTGACGATGATGTCCAGATTGAATATTCCGGTTCCAATGACAGTCTTTTCCATATCTTGGTGCTGTTAACTTTTAACATTTTACTATCTTGGCATTGGTTGCACCGGTGCCTTTCACGATTTCGGGATTTCCAGTCCTTATCTCCTCGATGTTGTAACAATACAGGAAGGCAGATTGGCCGATGCTCTTCACGGAATCAGGGATCGTAATTGACCTCAGGCTCCGACAGTAATGGAATGCATCATCGCAAATCTCCGTAACTGTGTCAGGAATGTTGATCCTCTCCAAGGCCTGGCATCCCCGGAATGCACATTTCCCAATCACTTTGACGCCGTTCGGGATGACAGAATTCCTGCATCCGGCAATCAGCACCGTGCCGTCCTTGCTGAGAAGGCAATTGCCCGATGATTTATAATTGGCATTGCCGGGATCCACCGTGATACTCTCTAGACCATAACATTCCATGAATGGCCCGCGCTCGAACTTGACAACGCTTCCCGGAATAGATATGCTCTTCAGTCCCGACATGTCGGTGAAGGCTCCTATGCTGATTTCCTCCACACCATCCGGGATGACCGATGTATTGCAACCCTGGAAAAGTGTCTTCCCCTCCTTAGAAAGAAGGCAATTGCCGGAGGCGCTGAAGTTCGGATTATCCGGATCGACGGATATTCTTTCGAGGTCTTTACAACTGTGGAAGGCAAATGTGCCTATCGTTTTCGTACACGCCGGGATGGTGATGCATCTAAGGCCCCAGCACTGATTGAACGCCGCTCCTCCTATCTCTGTCACGTTTGTGAATGCGAGCGATTCCGGAAGTTTGCACGAATCGAAGGCTCCATCCCCGATCTTTACCACGGAGTCCGGCAGGTGAGAAATGTTCAGCCGATGGCAAAGCCGGAAGGCATAATCCCCGACCTACACAAGTCCGTCGGGAAGGACTGCACTCTCAAGGGAACCGCACGAGTCGAAAGCATGACGTCCAATCACACGGACGCTGCTTGGGAAAATGACACTTTTAAGGATGCCACAGTGTGAGTACACATTTTCAGGTATTTCCTCAGTGCCATCCGGAATGACGGCAGTACCGTTCTTGTCAATAAGGTCATTCCAACTCATATGTTCTTCTGTTTAATGTTTTCCTCTTTCAACATCTCTATCGCCTTGGCGACTCCGGTGGTAGCCTTGTCCATAACGTCGGCCTCGACCAGCTCCTGGAGCGCATCACTGAGCTTCGGGACAGCTTCACCGAAAAAGACGATATGAGGCCGGTTCCGCTAGAAGTGCTGCTGTGAGATACTTGTCGGAATCCTCTTCATAAAAGGTATCTGTTTCCAAAACAATCAGACCTTTATTCAGGGTTCGGACTCCGATAATACCATCTGAACGGTCTTCCTCCCCATCGTCAACCAGGCGGTATACGACAATCGGTATTGCTCCGGGGTTATTAACGGCTATTCGTTCCAGCTCTCTTACAAACTGACCGACAGTAATGTCCACATTTTCAATAATTTTCATGGCTGGATCTATCTAATGAGTAGGACGATCAAAATCACACACTTCTCCTATGGCAGGCTGGATGGGGTCAAATGGCTGTTTCCAGTCCTTGCAGAGTATGTCTAGGATATCCTCAAAGACCTTGTCGGCGTTTTCTTCTGTTGGATCCGAAGCATACTTCTGTATATCTTCCCCATAGCTGTTTCCGTAATGCACTGGGTTGTCCATCCAGTTTGATATGCGCCTGTACCGGTTGATAATATCGGCGGTCTTGTCGCCGGCCAGTTCGAATAGCTCAATCCCATAGCCGAATCCGGAGGCTTTTTCCCAATTTTCGAAATCACGTAATCTTTTGCATACGGGAGAAAAACCCTGCGAAGGGCGGGGATGCTGTCGATGAATGCCAGCATTACGAACTCGGAGAATGATTCTTACAACGGTTCTATGGAAGGGAATCCCTTGTTGTTGATGGAGTCAAAGTATGCGTGCATCATCTCCTGGATGAACACGAAGCCAAATACCAGGTCTTAGTTGACACCTGATTTATCGGCATACTCCTTTATGTTGTCTGAGATCAGGCACACCTTCGGGCGATGTCTTCCTTCCCACCATTTATAGGTTCTCGAGTACAAACAGAGAATTGACTGGTATTCCTCCCGGGGTTCCGTGATACTTCTTATTTGATCAGCGGCAAAATCACGCCTATACCCTATTTCACCCTGGTGTCGATTGCATTCATTGAAGTGTTTACCCCCGTAGAATTCATCATGGAGTTCCTTGTATTGCACCATGTACTCTTCCCATGACTCCAGTAAATCCTTTCGATCGGAAACGCATACCTTTACTGCAGTTCGCAGATCCTTCAGTTTGGAAATGCCCCCGAACGGGAAAGGAAGGTTCTCGATTCTCTCGAGAAGCACTTCCTGTGATTTGGTCAGCGTATTGCCGTTTATTGATTAATATTCGAATGCCATAAAAACCGTTGTTGATTAAAACTTGTTCAAACAATCTCTATGAAACCCCACTTGTCCCCGAGTTTCACACGGGCAAACCCTTCGCTGAAATCGCCAGCATCATCGAACCGGCAGGGGATCACCTCATTGCCGTCCTTGTTGATGAAACCCCACTTACCATCTACTTCTACTCTGGCCAACCCTTCGAAATGCATCCATGCGTTATCATATCCAAACGGGATGATCACATCGCCGGTCTTGTTTATGTAGCCCCATTTGTCCCCGGCTATTACGCCGGCCAGCCCTTCGCTGAAACGCAGAGCGTAATCGTATTCGCAGGGGATTACCTCCTTGCCGGTCTTGTCGATGTAGCCACACTTGTTATTGCACTGGACCATGGCGAGACCTTCGCTGAAGCCCCGGGCGTCGTCGAACCTGCAGGGGATTACGACCTTGCCCGTCTTGTCAATGTGGCCGCATTGGCCATTGGATTCAACCACGGCCAGGCCTTCGTGGAATTCGCCTGCACCATCGTATTCGCAGGGAATCACCTCCTTGCCGGACTTGTCGATAAAACCGAACTTGTCATTGAGCAACACGGCAGCCAGGCCGTCGAAAAGGGGATAGATTTCGTCATATCTGCCAGGAAGGACTGTATTGCCGGTCTTGTCAACAAGACCAAACTTGTCCCCGAGTTTTACACATACCAGCCCTTCGCAAAAATCGCCGCCCGCGTCATACTGGAAAGGAAGCACCTGCCTGCCGTTTTTGTCGATCAAGCCCCATTTTCCCCCGATTTTTACGCCGGCCAGCCCTTCGCTGAAATTACTGGCATCCTCGTACCGGCAGGGAACCACCTCCTTGCCGGTCTTGTCTATGTAGCCCCAATTATTCCCAAGCTTTACCGGGGCCAATCCTTCGCTGAAAATGTCGGCATCGTCGTATTTGCAGTCAATCGCCATGCGGAATCCGCCGGACGTAACTCTCTTTTCTTGATCAGTTGCCATAATGTCCATTTTTCTGATTACATGATGAAATCTAAACAATGTAGGTAAAAGGGGAGACGCCGCCCGTATAGAGCATCCGCAGCTTTATAACCTTTATCCCGTTCTTCTTGCAGAGTTTCTCGAAATCGGACCAGTAAGAGCATAAGCCGTACTGCCTGAATTGAGTATATGTATGGACGATGACGCCGTCCGATGTCTTGACGTTTATGTTCTTGTAGCGGCTGGGACCCCTCTTGTCAAGGACAAATTTGCCCCAGCGCTGCTGAAGCTTATTATATGAAACACTGTGTTTGCCCAAATCCTCCTTGATGGCCTCCGCTGCTGCCTCTGTCATCGATTTGCACTCTTTTCCGTTGACTTCAAAGTGATTTGATTCACTGAACTGGAGAACCTCGATAACATCGGTCGCGGGATCAACAAAAATACCGGTTACGCTGGAGTGTCCGTTGATCTTCTGGAGAACCGCATTGCCATAACGGAGGTATTTCTCACAGGCGCTCTTCCCGTTTTGGGTATCAGGATAGAGAATGGCTACATATCGGATCGGATTGGACAGACCCAGCAGGGCAATTCTGGAGAGCAGTTTCTGGGATACCTGGTCTGACCGCGTCGCGTCAATCTCGATAATCCAACTGGGGCCCTCCGGGATTTCTTTTGTCGCCTGTCCGAAAACATCAATCGAGTCTCTTTCGGAACGTCCTTTTACTTTCCACTCTTTTTTCCAAACATAACCGTTTGGGGTCTCGTTGAGTTCGTTCTTGATGTTATCTTGAAACTCTTCAACCAGCTTGTGGTTGATGGTTTTACCCGTCCTTGCTCCTTTCAGGACGGGCAGGCTGCATTTTACGGCGGCGCACAAATCTTCAATTCTCATATTGTTGTTGATTTTGTTAATAAAGAATTCTACTGACGTTGTCCTTGGCCAGCTCTGATTGGGCACATCTGTCGCAGAGTGTCACCAGTGGATACTCTCCATCCTCATACGGATAATGTACGCCACTGCCTGCTGCACTGTAGCCATTGCTCCAAGGGCCGCTGACAAAGGCTTTGCCGCATTTGGCACATACACAATCCGTCGGCCTGTTGTGTTCCTCGCTTGTCGTCAACATGGTTTTATTACTTTTTTATGGATGTTTCGTGAATAATTCGCTGAATTCTAAATGGAAGTGCAACGACTTCCGAAAGCAAAGTTATATAATTTCTTAAATATTCCAAAGGCGCCGAAGAGCAGTTTCTGGTCTACTTCGGGAGGTCTCAACGAGATGTCCACCCGGTCCCTGATCCGACCACGGGAGTTATACTCACTTCCACGCTTGCGTTTGCGCCGTCCATGGTGACGGAGATTACGGGCCATCTCGTCATCGGCCTTTGCAGCATCACGGATATTGCGTACCTTTGCTGCGGCATCAAGTGTTTGTATTTCATGCAATCTTTTGGTGGTTCTTAAGACTGCAAAGATACATCCTTCCTGCCAAGAGTCTGTCCTCAGACAGGCTCTTTTTCTTCCTCGGAGGTTATCTCCCGCCAGGTCTGCGGGGAGATCCGGGCAACGGCTCTCCTCGACCTACCGAGGATAAGCTCCTGACGCATCTCTGCAATCAGACTTCAAAAGTTGCACTTTCAATTAGCTTCCGCGTTTGAATTTGATGAGGCAGTCGTAATAAACCGACATCATGCCGCACCAGTAGTGCCAGTCCTCCGGGTAGTAGGTATGCTGGCCTTCACGGACACGTGAGACAAGTGTCAGAGTATACTCTTCGCCTTCGGCCGTCACGCCGGCAGGATTGGCGTCGTAATTGTCTGAACCGTCGGGCTCTTCCTCGTCGATATAGGATAGCACAAAATCCTTGAACGGACTGTCCATCCTGGCACGGTCGTCAAGGTAGTCCATCAACGTGAATCCGGTCTGGTAACCCGCCATGTGCTTGTTCGCCGCGTCAATCTTGCGGTTGATCGCTCCCAGGCTGTCGCCATCGGCAATCCTGAATTCCTTGTTTGAGCACATCCGGAACGCCTGGTTCAGAATACGGATGATGGATTCCCTGGTCCCGGCAAGAGCTACCTTGGTCTCGATAATCTTTTCACTCATCTCCCGTCCTCCTTTGAATAGTAAAGCGACAGTCCGCCGACCGCCGCGGCAATCGAGGCACCGACGATGTAGAGGACACTCTCCCATACGGGCCCTCCTGTTCCGGTTATCAGGGTGTATGCCTTGTAGAAAACCAGCAGGGCGCTTCCGGCCATGATGGCAATGAGCGCGATGGTTTCACCCCGATTGCCCTTTGCCTTCCCGGGAGCCGGCGCCTTCCGAGGCATCTCTTCATACTCGCCGAAGACGGTGACATGGCACCCGACCACATCGTCATCATCGGCCTCAGTGAAGATGCCACCCCTGCTGTCGATGGCAAGGTACAGGCCTTCACCAGCAAGGTACACCCGGGCATCCTTCCCTTTACATTCCAGTGAGGAAATCACCTCCTCAATGGTCCAGAAGCCTTCCAGCACATCATCCACCTCTTCAACTATAATCCTAAGGTCTCCGTCTTTGTCATTCTCCATGCCGACGACACCGAAAGTCCGCTCGTCATCCTTCAGCCAGGCGACTACGCAGTCGTCCCAATGATTCTTCTTATACTTCTTCAGTTCTCCGAAGAGTTCCCCCACGGTGGTCAATTTGATATTCTCTGTCGTTTTCATCTTTTTGTGAATTCTTTATTCCTACTTACAATACTGGAGAAACAGGATATCGTTACCCTGGAAGATGGTCTTTCACGCTGGCGTTTTGACGGAGCTTCTCTTGTTGTTTTTCCGCCCAAGCAAGGCATTCTTCCCTGCTATACTCTACTTCCGGGTGCTCTCCATGGTACTTCTCCCACATAGGAACATACCTTTCGGGATACATATAAGCCAACGCCCTGAGGAAAATCGGGAACTCTTCTCCGTGTATTCCGGAATCAAGATGGATGCTGCGGAGTTCGCCGTCTGTCGCATCATCGATTGAAGCCGAAACAAAGGCCACAAACCTGGCATCCCTATAAAACTCATCATCTAAAAACACGCAGCATTCATATTGGCGCGCAATATCGGGCCAGGATTTGGCGTCTTCGGAGAATTCATATTTATCATAGAAGCCATCAGACAGGTAGAAAGTGAATTTAGCGACAAGCCCGCCGGTGGATTCCTCCACACGAACAAATTCAATGAATCTCAATTCTTGCAAACCATCTTCTTCCAAAAGATCAGAAATACCAATATCCTTTCCGTCCCGACCGGAGAAGACTTCCAGCTTGCGGTTGATTGTTTCTATGTCATCGTCTTCCGTAATGGGTTCTTGAATTTCAAATTTCCGCAATGCCGCATTCATCATACGGACGATATTCTTGCGGGGGCCCTCCACCGCAACAAAATATACATCTTGTTCCATATTTTTCAATAAACTATTTGTTCAACTTGTTCCACATCTTCAAGAACTTCGTAAACTCATCGATTGTCATCAAGCGCTCCAATGCTGCGATGAAGCGGTCCATCCCGTCATCGTTGAAGGCGCCATTATCGGTGTAGTAGTCCTCAAGATTCACCCTCTCTCCGTCCTTCGTGACAGAGTTCATCTGCTGGATGTCATCCTCAATCCCCTCAATGCCATCATACAGCATCATCCCATCAAAAAGGACCTCGCCTTCCACAATCTCCTCCGGCAGCTTTTCGACCACGGTCGCCGGCATCCCGCTGATGTTGGACAGGAAGATTTTGTCCTTGATCACGTCGTAAATCCGTCTGTTGAATTCTTCGTACATACTACAATAGTTATCTCATCTAACCATAATACTGCCAAGAGGAGGTATCGTTACCTGCGGCACAGGAATTCCAGCTTGCCCCCTCCAAGTCTCACCTCGGATAATAAGGGAGTCCGTCAGGAATGTCCCTGACTTCGTCAGGAGATTTTATCCAGTGCCAGTCGTTGTTGGCCGAACGTCCTGATTCCATCCAGTCGACTAACTTCTCCATCGCTTGCTTCTGGGAATCGGCGTTGATGCGGTCCCTTTCAACGTGGTATCTCACACCACCACCCATTGTACTGCTCTCCGTATATCTTTCAATCAAGCTCTGCCCGATGTAACGCTTGTTACCATTGACAAGGACCTCGAAATAGTATTCCTCAAAGATGACGCTGACGGAATCATCCATCTCCCAAACAGGGTTCCATGCTTTGAGGCTTCCGGGATACTCACGGGCTCCGAGAAGCGTTATTATCACTTCGTCTCCAGGACGGATCCTGCTCTGGAATAACTTCTGTCCGGAGTAGATGAATGTCATTGGCCCTATCTCTATGGGAGCCTGCACCTTCGCCAACTCCTCTCCCCCTGCAGCCGTGGGAATGACTTTGACATCCTTGCCAAGGCCGGTCTTGTCAAGCAGCCAGACATTCTTTATATAAACATCCTTCAGGGAGGTACAACCCTGGAATGCACCTTCCCAAATAAGTTCAACCGAATCGGGGATGGTAATGCTCGTCAGGCTTGAGCAGCCGGAGAATGCATGGTAATCGATCTGTTTTACGGAGTCGGGAATCCTGATGGCGGCAAGGCTGGAACAGCCGCAGAATGTACTCCGTCCAATCCGACTGACGGAACTGCCGATCTGGACCTCGACAAGGCTGGTACATCCCTGAAAGGCGCCGTCACACCCATGGCCGATATTCTTCAGGCCGTTTCCAAGGACTACTCTTTTGAGCCCGGTACAATCTCTGAAGGCCTCGTTACTGATACACTTCACTGAGTCCGGTATTATCAGCTCAGTGAGGCCCGTGCATCCCTTGAAAGCACTCCACTCAATGTCTGTAACCGAATCAGGAATTGAAATCCCGGTGAGCCCCGAACAACCCATGAATGCGTATTTGTCAATTAATACCACCGAAGCCGGGATTGTTATTTCATTAAGCCTTTCACACTTCGCAAACGCGGATTCTCCTATCGCCTTTACGGTATCCGGGATAACGCTCTTCTCATAAGCAAACATCAATGTGCTGTCCCCGGTCCTGATGATGGCGTTGCAGTCCTCGCGGCTGTCGTATTTAGGATTGCCATCACTAACCGCGATATGCCTCAGCGAGGTACAGCCATTGAAGAAGTGGTCCTCAATTGCTTCAACAGAATCGAGTATAATGAGTTCGGTCAAGGAAGAACACTGAATATATTTGTAAATTGTTTTATATCAACCACTTGCATTTTAAACGGTAGGAAGGTGATTGCGTGGATTCTATGAAGAGTCAGAAATGGGAAGATTTAACGTTTTTAACTTTATTAAATAGGGCTGGAAACAAAAAATGCCAATTGTAGGTGGCAAAAAAATCGTTATATCTGATTCGACTAAAAAGAAAAAGCCACAGCGAATTTCGCCATGGCACATCTTTACTCTACCACAACCTGCCCCTGTGGTATTAGGGCTCTTCTCTAAACGGAGAGAATGCAGAGAGACTTATCCTCTTGGAGGAAATGGATCCTTACCATGAGAGTCTCTTTCTCGAATCTGTCCATTACGACCGTGAATAAATAGTTCGGAATGCTGGTTCTTGGAAATTTGACGAGCGGCAGCAATTGCATCGGACTGCCTATCAAATGTTGAAGTCAGTCTTGAATTGCCTTCGCCCTTAATGCCCCACTTATCTCCAGCAGGAACAACATGTTGGTTCTTGCCCATCTGTTACACCTCCTTTCTGCGCCCAGTTTTGACAAACATGCCATAGCGCTTTATATTACCCATGCAAATATTAATCCAGAGTCGAATTTATGACAAAGTTGTGCTAATAACCGACAAAATGACAGTTAATAACGTAATTTTTGTCGTGTTTATACATATTTAACGCAGACAACTGTCAGAGTTCTGAAATAATTTGTTATCTTTGCAACGAAATTACACGAAATATCAGACGTCATTATGTTGTTGTCAGCCAAATTTGAAAACATTTACTCGTTTAACGAGGAAACACGTATCTTGTTCACAGCCAGCAAGAGCGACCAATTGCCGTTGCAAGTGTCACGTGCGGAGAAACGGGATGATATATCCGTGCTCCGTATGGGATTGATTTATGGTGCCAATGCTTCCGGAAAGTCAAACATCATAAAATGTTTGGCTATTATCAAGGAGTTTGCCTTGAATGGTTGGAGCAACCTCAAATATAATTACTTCAAGATGACGGATGAACCCCAAGAACGTTCGAGTATCGAATTGGAGTTTAAGGCAGACAACCAGTTCTTTGCTTACGGAATAGCTTTCTCTAAAGGCGGTTTGCTTGAGGAATGGCTATATAAGACTGGCAGCCGCAATGACACCATGTTCTTTGAGCGTAAACGTAATGGTGACAGTTGGGATAATACTATTGCACCTCAGTTCCTAAAAGATGAGGATGGACAATTCTTGAAGTTCCTGATTGACGGCACACCTACCAAGGGTACTTTCTTAAGTGAGTATATCAAGCGTAACGGAAAGGGGATAGATGCGATTAAGTCTGCTCGTAAATGGTTTGAGAATCTGAATATCATCGTCCCCAATACACATAGAACGGATTTCCCATTCCGAGTTGTGAACGACACCCAGTTCAGAACTGTGATGCGCGAACTGCTAAATTATTTTGGAACTGGAATCTCAGACCTTCGTCGCGTAGAATCTAAACCTGAAGAATTGGGCATTCCCGACGAAATCAGACAAAAGATTGAGGAAAGTCTTGAAGGCAAAGGCTCCGAAACTGGTGTAGTGATTCACAATGAGAACCGCTTCATCTTTGCAGAAAAAGAAAAATCTAAGAATCTGAAGTGGTATGAGCTGAAAACCATACACAAGAAGGATGGCAGTAATTCAGATTATATCTTCGAAATGTTCGAAGAGTCTGATGGAACGTCGCGCCTGTTCGATTTCATTCCAATGCTTATCGATATGCGTGCTAATGATGCTGTCTATGTGATTGACGAGGTTGACAGGAGCCTGCATCCAATGCTGACATTGAAATTATTAGAGATGTATAATAGCTTGCTTAGAAGCGATTCGCAAATGCAGTTAATATGCACGACACACGAATCAAATCTACTTTCTACAGCCCCTATCCGTCAGGATGAAGTCTGGTTTGTAGAAAAAGACAAGAAAGGAGAAAGCCATTTGTCTTCACTCTGCGAGTATAAGCCGAGGGAAAATGTGCAGAAAGGTTATCTGAATGGTCGCTATGGAGCGATTCCGTTCTTTGGCGAACTGAATAATATTCATTGGGACGATGCGAAGTAGGATGGGGACTTGTCGATGAAAGTGAGCATACCTGACTCGGCCAATGCATTCTCCAGCGGCAGAATCGAAGGATATCCTTCACCGTTAAAGGCGTTGAAGTATGCGTGCATCATCAACTGGATGAACACGAACCCGAATACGTCATCTTCACTCATCTGGTTCTCGTGTGCGTAATTCCGGATGTTGTCAGTTATCAGCGCAATCTTCGGACGATGATTTCCCCGCCACCAGTAATATGTTCTCGAATAAAGGCCGAGAATAGGAACCAAGTCCTGAACAAACTCGTTTTCCGGTTCCTTCCCTTTTTTGACTTGCCAACCTATAAAATCTCGCCTGTCTCCAATCTCTCCCTGGTGCCCGTGGCATGCTTGCCAGTGCTCGCCATAATAGAAGACATCATGGAGAGATTTGTATTGCTCCATATAACTTTCACAGGACTCGAGCATGTCTTTACTGTCAGACACACACACCAGCAATTTAGTTTTTACCCTAAGGTCCTTCAAGCTTGCCATCCCCTTTTGAGGGGATGGCAGATTCTCGATCATCTCAAGCAGTTCTTCCTGAGATGATGTTAATGTGTTTCCGTTATCTGAGTAGTATTCAAAAGCCATAATAACAGAATCAAAGCATTTGTCTGGATTATTTATTGCATATATTGGGGAGCATGACTCACAGTCAGCAGAGAAATGAGCTTTTGGGTGATTTCATCTAATTCAACAAAAGAATAATCAATACCGGTATTCTCGTAATTCTCAATTATCTTGTTATCTCCTAACTGATAGTACCATATACCTCCGTAGAAAACAAAACTATCCGAGCCGTGATCAGGCTTGAAGTCTTTCGACAATATCGTGAATGAATAGTACCTCCTTTTGAATTGGACTACGATAAAGCCGTCTAACGTCACATCCACATCGTCGAAAATACACGGAAGTACTTCCTCATTATCATTGGATATCAGCCCCCGAAGATTTGTTTCGTTATCAATAACGATATGAGTTCCAAAACGACCCTTGGCGTCCGGTCTAACCCGATGAATATCTCCTCTTTCTATTGACGTTAACCCCTCTATGAGTTTAGCCTCTTTTTCGTCAGAAACAGAAAAAATGTCTGTCAAGTTTGTGAGTTCCATTGGCATATTGATTTATAAAGTTGTAATTCTAAAAAGCGGTTCATCAGCGCTCACTTTAGTCCTGAATCTCCTAAAGTTATCTTTTACATCATTATCTCTCAACTGCGTTGTGACATAATAGTCCTTACCTTTATAGTTGAAGGAATACGGTTTCGCATCTGGGCCACTGCCGATACTGACACCATTGGGAAACTCAGAAATAAACTTCCCCTTAATCGGAGAAATACTATAGAAAGACGAACCAGAATCAAGTTTAAACTTGATATATTCCTCAATGATTTTGGGCATTGAGTATTTACCAGTGCCATTAATCTGATAAAAACGCCTCCCGACACCTGCTTTTTTCAAACCTACAGCGACTTTCTCGAATTCTCTTGCAGATTCTTCGTCACCATCGTTTGTCGCTTGCTGTATCATGGCCTGAATAGTGGCCTCAAACAGGCTCTTGTTACGATTATAGAAGTCGACTAAAAGGTTTCTTTCTTCTGTTCCCATGGCTATTATTTCTTTATTGTTCTTGTTGTATGGGTTTCCCAAATTGTGAAGGTAAGCTTCAATCAAGCTTCTTGAATTAGCTTCTACATCTTTGCGTTTCAAGAAGTTCTCGAATACATAGTCTACCAAGTCTTGATATGAGATTAGGACATAGTTCTCACTCCTGCATTGCTTTCTGTTGGGCGTCAGAAAAACGAAAAACTGATAGTCAACAGTGCCTTTTAATCTATTTTTGTGTTCTTTGCTACACGCATAGTAGTAGCGTTCCGTCTGTTGGAGACGTTGGTATTCCGTTGGGCATTTCGAAAGGTCTTTTACCTTTTCCTGCCCCTCACTGCTATCAACTTTGTTTTCTATGATAATCTCTAGATTCTTTTCCTGTTCAATGCCACTATTATCAATTACTGAAATAGCACAACGAATAAACACATCCAATCTGTCACTATCCGGAATAATTGACAGTTTATTTATAATGACTTCAGGTATAACGGATACCGTTTTTATTGAATAAGAACCTGTTAGGATAGCATTGACAAACATTTTCATGTCATCTGTTTCATTCCATCCATTCGACAAAATTCTCTCATCGGCTTTTGATACAAGAAGATTCAAGAGGTACATTATATGTGGAGACTGCGATATCTTCTGGCTGAAAAACCAAACCAAGAAAGCGCTATGAGATGGTTCATATCGCTGAATATCAAGAATCTTCCATATATTATCCTTTTCAAAGAAAGATTTCACTGCATCGTTCTCTGGATCAAGGTTGAATGCTGTAAGAAGAGGTCTTATTTCTGAGTTGTCCATAATTAAAAAAACTACTGAATTAACGGAATCATCAAACCTTCCCCCTCACCGCCCTCAGAATCTCCACCATCGCCCAGGTGTCCTGCTGGCAGTAGCGGGAAAGGGCGGCGCGGCGATCGGCCTTGGTCTTCATTATGCCGAATGTAGGGTCCGGGGAGTCGTAGTTGAGATAGGTGATGTATGCCTGTACGCCGTTGCCGACATCCATTCCCTTGTATGTGAGTGCCGGGACCAATACCGGAAGGGTCTTCTTGATGGAATAGCTGCCAGAAAGATTCCGATGGTAGTAGTTGATGGCCTTGGCACGTTCCTCACCAAATGCGGGTTCATAGAAATCCTTCTTCGTCTTCAGCAGGTCAATCAGGTCTGCCGATTTGTCGCAGATTGCCAATAGCTTATCCTTGTATTTCGGGAAAGCGGCGGCGAGTTCATTCAGCCGTTCTCTCTCAAATGAGGTGTTCTGTGCGAGCATGGTGCCGTGAAGCGTGCCGTCCGCGTTGAATTCGAAATGGTCAACGATTGCTTTTACCAGGGCTTCGCGCTCGTCGTCATCGCACTCGGCATTGAGGAAGATGAAATTATCCTTCTGCTTGTCGCAGACACCCGGCGCTCGCTCGATATGCAGCGAAAACTCGAAGACAGACTGCCGATAAGGCGTCTCGCCCTTGAAACGAGGCAAAGGGCAAGGGAATGTCTCAAAGTCGAAGTGGTAGATGGGATACTCGATTTTATCAAGCCAAAAGCGCATCTTCTCCTTGTCGATATGCTCGGTCCCGTTGTCAAAACAGTCGCGCTGAATCTTGTGGTTCTCACTCGTCAACCATTCTGGCGGAACATCATCTAACTGCCAGTAGCCCTTATTGATAAGCTGATACTTATCCTTGATGCTACCAGACTTGAAACCGCGGAAATGGAGATAATTGTTGGCCTTATTGGTATCCGGAACATCTCTGAGACGCTTGAAGCAGTGGCTGCAGAACAAACATTCCGCCCTGCCTCCCCAGGCGCACCACTTGCCGACAGGCGTCTTGGCAGATATGTCGTGAGGCGAAGAAATGTAGCTCTCAAGCGCTGCCACCTCTTGGGCAATAATCGGCTGATACTTCTCCGTCACCTCATTCATGTTCAAGAATACGATGATCTCCTGGCCTTTAATCTTATTGTACTCGCACTCTCCCATTGCATCTCTAACGCCATCATACTCGTACTGGCAATTGAGAACAGCCAAATAATAATTCACGGGACGGGTATCGCCAACCTTGCGAAGAGCATGTTCAATCACGAAGCGCTGGAATGCCAGGTCGTGAGGATACTTGCCCACATCGCTGAAGCGGTCCAGCAGGGCCTTTTCCTTGGCATCAAGATATTTGCGGTTGGTCGTGGCCTTCACCTCGATGATGTTGATCTCCTCTTCGTTCTCGTTGTAGATATCCACGTAGCAGCGGTAAGTGTGTCCGTGGAGTTCGTATTCGAAGAGTTTCTGTCCATGAACATCCTTTGAGTTGGCAATAAAAGTACCACGAAAATACTTCTTTGCCACCTTCAACGCTTCCTCCTCAACCTTGTTATAATAAGGGAGAAGCGCCTCCAGTTCCGGCCCTGGCTGGGCATCAAATTCCTCATCCTCAGCATCAACGTCATCGGAGGATTTCATCCCCTCGCGTAATTCAGCCAGTCTATCCTCCCGGCGCTCACGTTCATCGTCCATATATGCCTTCCCTGTAGGATTGTACTTCAAATCCATTGGGAAATACATCGGACAGCGTGTCCAATTGATGAATCTTGTTTTTGAAATGTACATGTGGCCTTACATTTATGAGATAAATATAGAAATTATTTATTTCCCTACCAATATACGTTATAGTTTTAATATCGTTACCTGCTCAAAATGGGGACTTTTGGTGACTTACTAAGATTTATTAATTCTTCCCCTACTCGGTTCAATAATCACAACGCATAATCCAACCTCATCACCTTCACCGGTCTCTCATCACCCCTATACAGCTGGCTCATCCAGTTCACCTCGCCAGTGTCGCGGAAGCCGCATTTTTCCATCACGCGGCCAGAGGCGGGGTTGTCCACGAAGAAATCGGCCCAGGGCCTGAACAGCAGACGGTTGGTTTCTATAAGAATGCCATCTTTGAGCATAAGCATTAATCGGATAATTGATGCAATTTACACTGTTTCAAGCGAGTTTTCTGCATAAAGATACACTTTTTCACCCCTCTGTGTCTACTTTTACGAGAGCAACATAACTATTTTCCTACAAGGACTTCAGCAAATCCTCCTTTTTCAGGAACAAATCCTTCCTCCTGAAGGAATCGATCCTTTTACCGTCAGCATCACAGACGAAGTACCACTCCGATTCCACCACCGACTCGTAGTCCACAGGGCTGATGAACTTGGTGTACCAAACCTTGCTCATCGTACCTTTCACGATGTGATTGCTGTGAATCACCCATACTTCGGCCCCAAGGCCGATTTCGAATGTCTTTTCCATGCTACAGTGTGTTTAAAAGTTCTTCCCTTGTCTTGAACAGTTTGCTCTCGGGGATCTCCTCGCCGCCGTAATGCAGCGAGTAGCTCACCTCGCAGAGGCCGTCCCCCTCGATAGAGACGATGACCCTGGTCACATCAAGCTTGACCGCCCGGTTGTCGCGGAGGGACCAGACCATGTCCCCGATGTCGTATTTTGTTGTTGCTTTCATGATAGTTTGTATTGTTGATTAGAAAGGTAGTTCATCTCCTCCGCCACACGGTTCAACATCGCATTCTTCTTCCCGTTTCACCTCCTCCAGATGATCTTCATCATCTATCTCCACCGGGACATAAGGTCTGGAAACCTCCCGCCCAAGCATACGCACCGTCCCGGGGATTTTCACGCCTTCATCCCTGCCGCACTCGGAGAATGCATACGAGCCGATGGTGTGCATTGATGCCGGTATCTTCAGGCCCCCGAGGTTGCGGCAACCGCAAAAAGCGTAGCGGCGGATCTCGGTGACGGAGTCCGGAAGGGAGAATTTCGACAGCGCCTGGCATCCGAAGAAGGTGCCGTCCTCGATGCAGGTGACACCGGCAGGAATGTTGACGGACCACAGATATGCGCACTCCGAAAAGGCCCCGGCACCGATTTTCCTGACGCTCTCCGGGATGGTGACCGCGCGGAGGCAGGCGCAGCGCGAGAAGGAATCGGCCCCGATCCTGAGGAGGTTCCCCGCACTTGAGAACTGGAGGTCCCTGAGTGCAAGGCAGCCATAGAAGGCCCTGTTCTCGATGTTGCGGACAGAGGCGGGAATCGAGATGCCCGTCAGCGTCTCGCACCACTGGAAAGCCGCCTTGCCGACGGTCTCCACCGTGTCGGGGATGACGGATGCCTTGCACCCGAAAATCAGCGTCTTCCCGTCATCCATGAGGCAGCAGTTCCCCTCAGAGCCGAAGATGGGGTTTCCCTTTGCCACCTTGATGACCTCCAGGGAGCAGCATCCGCTGAAAGCTGCCTCTTCAATCGCCACAAGGCCTGCCGGAAGGTGAATCTCCCTGAGGTTCCAGCAGCCCTTGAACGCCTCGCGCCCGATGCTGGAAAGGGACTCCGGGAAAACGACTTCACGAAGGTCGTCGCTGCAGTAGAACTCATAATCTTCAATGTAGTCAGTCCCCTCGGGGATGACGCATTTGCCGTCGATGATTTCAAATCTTTTCATAATCCATTTATTTTACCTGCTATTAATACCGGCCTTCATGGATATCGTTATCCGCATTTTTGGAAATAACGCCGGAAAATCGTAAATTTGTTTCCAGATAATTCTTCACCTTATGCCAAGAACAACAAGAAAGCCATTGACGGAGCAAGACTTCGTGCAGAATCCTACCGGGAAACAGTTTCTGGATTACGCCCGTTACAATATTGGGTCAATGATCAGCAGTGTGGAGATGAAGTGGGACCCCGGGTACACGGGAATGTCGCTTGATCTTTTCGTCAACGATGTTGCCATGCACGGAATCGAACTGGCCAGGGAAGATCTCGCCAAAGGGCTTCTCAGGAATGAGAATGCCGATTCTTTCAGGAAGTTCTTATATGGAAGAGTTTTAAAATCATTCCATACGAAATTGAAAGAACTGGGAAGCGAACCCGGCAGGGCCGTCTTCGATGAGCGGCTCGGGAAGTATTACGAGGGCACGGCCGTAGAGTTCGGCCCAAGGGATGACAACGACGAGCCGTCCGTTCTGGAGGACTTGGACAAGGAAGCCCCTTCAGACACCTCTTCCAAAAGGCCTCCAAAGAAAGCAAACGACGGTGTCATCCTCTATCACTACAGTGCCGAGAAGGCCAAGGCCCTAGAGGAAAGCCATGAGATAAAGATGACCTATGTCAAGAAGATCCGTGAAATCGTCGCCAGGATGTCCCCTGCCGACCAGCGGCTTTTCAACCTGAAGTTCCAGTTTGACTTCTCGGACGAGGATTACAGGATGTGGGAGACGATCAGTGCGCAGAAGCATGTCAAGGATCCCTTCACTAAAATGGCTCACGACAAGTACGGCGTCAGCAAAGATTACGCCAAAAAGAGGATCAGCTTTATCAAGGCCGATATCGTAAAGAAACTAAGCGAGGCTGGGCACACACCGGAGAGTTATCGGCAGCAAACGTCATTGCCAAACACACTTGAATTCCTGCAAGCAAGAAAACCGGCTCCAGCGTTCGACCTTGACATCGAAGGTCTCTCTGAAGCCGATTACAGGGATATACTGGTGGAGCTATTTGCCTGAATTAGACTACCTCAATCATAACATAACCCAGAATATCAGCGAGCTTCCAAAAATCATGGAAGGAGGAATCATATCTCCATTCGGTTGTCACCACGATTTTGTCTCCGTCAATGAGGTAAATCGGTGCCCCGACATGAAATCTAGGATTCGGGCTTTTACCCGGTGTCAGTTTCAATGTGGCTACGTAGGCAGCAACACTTGACTCTGGCTCAATCATATTCTTTAGACCTGGTGGCATACTGGACAGTTTCACATTTCGATTGAATATGAGGTCCAATCCATCATAAGTAATACCATAATTTCTGTTACAGAAGTGATTTACGACATCCAATGGACACCGCCCCATGCTTTCATGACGTGAAATATAAGTGCCTGTCTTTCTTTCTATAATATCAAAATAATGTCTGCTTTTCGGAACACTTATTTTGCTGCCCGCTAAGCCAGTCGGGGGAACTGCTGACGAAATGCCGGACGGAGATAGTGCCGGGACCTTCTCTCCAATTCCCGGTTGTATAATGTATCCCGCATTCGGCTCCGGCCATTCATGCTCCAATATATACCGGACCCCTTCAATGCAGTCTGACGCAGTTTTTTCGTCTGTGCTTTTTTTATAATCCTCGATGCACTTGAAGTAATCCTTCGCAAACCTGCTGACTGTCGGATAGTCTATCCAATTGGAGACAAGTCTGTATCGCTCTATCATTTCGGGTGCACCGCCGGAAGTGTCCGCAAACAGTTCATACCCGAATCCATACTCCCTCGGGCCATAGTCGATCTTCGAGAAGACGGAAGCTTTCGCTTCTTCCAGAAAAACCCCAGGGCCGATGGTCTTGTTTATGAATGTCAGCATCCCATACTCGGCGAAGGCTTCTTCGAGCGGTTCCTTTGCAGGGAAGCCGGCGCTGTTGAACGCATCATAGTATGCATGCATCATTTCATGGATAAACACAAAACCAAAAACATGCTCCTCGCTGTACCCCTTCTTGCTTGCACAAGCCTCGATGTTGTCTGCAAACAAGTAAACCTTCGGCGCATCACCGTCAAACCAAAAAAGTTTCCGCGAGTATAGGCCCAGGATAAATCGGGACTTTTCAGGATTAAGGTGTTCCTCAATCCATATTTGCCGATCATGAATGTCTTTCTCTGCCAGATTGCTTGCCCTATGGTCCTCGGCAATCTTACTATAGGTTGCTTCTTTAGCATTAAACAAGATTTCTCTAAGCCGTTCCCTGTCTGTGACCACAACTGACAGTCCCGTAAGGGACCGGAGATCTTTAAGGGAGGTTAAACCTTGAAAGGGTGACGGTTTGTTTTCGATTGATTCCAGGAATTCCGCTTGGGAAGGACTGAGTGTTACTCCATTTTCCGGTCTGTAGATAAAAGCCATGTCGCTAATAATTAGTGATTTAACATAAGGTTACTGCAAAGTTACGAAAAAAAGCGGAGTTATCAAAAAGGAGGGAGCCATATTTGACTCTCTCCTTATCCCGCGAGGCTGAAGGATTTCCAGAGAGCATCAGCGACGACGAGGTCGACGAATGCCTGGTGATCGCTGCGTGGCGGAAGATCTTGGAGTGCTCCGCGCAGGGAAGCCGAACATCCGGGCCCTCCCTCCGCCCTGCGGCAGGTGGATCCTTCTCGCAAGGGATGAGGGATTTTTTGCTATCTTTGTAACTGATTCCAAAACAATGCATCATGGCAACAGCATATCACGGCTCATCGGCCTTATTTGACCGCTTCGACCCCAGCCACCTTCTCGAGGGTGACGGCAAGTTCAAGTTCGAAGTGGGGGCCTACCTCACATCCCGCTACACCACTGCCGCCCATTACTCCGGCGCGACGTCCAGTCCCGACCACTACGTCTACACGGTACAGATCCCGGACCTCACGCCAGACAACCACCTCCGGTCCCTCTCTCCCGTCCATCCGGACATCCTCCGGCGCGTCTCTGAGAGGCTCGGCGTGGAGATCCCCGCTGAGATACGCAAGAACTATATGCGCAGCGGTGACGCACTCAAATACTATCACCTCGGCCAGAAACGCTTCAGCGAAGAAACGCGGGCCGCAGGCGTAACCAAAGTTCGGACGGAAGGCAACTACGTCTGGTACAAGAAAGACGAATTGGATAAACTCTTCAAAATACTAGTATATTGTAACATCTAAATGTTGCATGAAACTAAAAATAATTGTATCTTTGTTGTATCACATACAGCACGATACGATTATGC
>ENA-UOOD01001591-UOOD01001591.1-human-gut-metagenome-genome-assembly--contig:-CS67-NODE-1591-length-22516-cov-7.442946_pt1 | contig 22516 bp, 27 predicted proteins | sample MGYA00242464_ERZ724011 | MGnify/ENA metagenome assembly ERZ724011 | reverse complement strand
ATTGATATTGTAGGGGCAGATAGTGAGAAAAAGGCGTTTATTATTGGCTCGTGCAAATTCAAAAATGAAAAGATCGACATAGACGAATATGAAAGATTGAAACACTATGTGGCTGTTTTCGGCAAACGGGGGACATATCTTTATTACATTTTTTCGAAAGGCGGATTTACGGATGGCCTGATCGAAAAGGCGAAAGAGGATGATGTGCGGCTGGTTACGCTTGATGAAATGTATGAAAACAGATGAGTATTCGAAAAATGCTTAAATCGTAAAGGAAATTAGGACAGAAAGAAGCTGTTTTGTTAAAGCGAACGGCTTCTTTTTTGATCTAAAAGAGGAGGAACGATTGGCAACAACACGATTGATGCCTTTACATATCGGCAGGGGACAGACCGCCGGGGATGCGATTAAACGCGCACTCGGCTACATCAAAGATCCGGTGAAAACCGAAAACGGCATATTGGTGACGAGCTATGGCTGCACACCGCAGACAGCGGAAGCGGAGTTTATGCTGATGCGGCGGGAGTATCTGACCATTACAGGGCGAAGGTGCGGCAAAGACGATGTGCTTGCCTATCATTTAAGACAGTCCTTTAAGCCGGGTGAGATTACGCCGGAGGAAGCAAATCGAATTGGCTGCGAACTGGCAAAGCGATTTACGCACGGGCAACATGCCTATGTTGTAGCCACCCACGAGGATCGCCGACATGTGCAGCATGTATTATGTAAAGGAAGGTTTTAACCATCTTCCTTAAACTGCACGTCGTTCCGCGAAAACCGAATACAAAAAGCAGTTATGGAAGAAGAAAAAATCTTCAAGTCCACAACTGCTTTTTTGTGTTTGAAAGGAGATTTGTATGAAACTGACCTATCATCGCTGCGGCGACTATCTGCTTCCTGACCTAACCATCTCAGATGAATCTGTAACGCTTGGAAAGTATGGCAGGATGCGCAAGACTTATCTTAAAGAGCATAAGCCCATTCTGTACAATGCCCTGCTGCTTTCTGGAAAACTGACGGAACACCTTATCGGCGTGGATGCCGAGTGCCGGGAACGCCTTGAAACCCTCCTGCCGCAGATGATGCGGCAGGAAGGCGTTGACGAAGCGCTCAAAGCACGCGACCAGATGGAATGGGTGCGCAGGATGAACAGCATCCAGAACCGAGCAGAAGAAATCCTGCTGAACGAACTGGTTTACGCTTAAACCACAAAGTCGGGGTCATGCAGCCGCTTTTTCCCTGCCCTGTGTGGCCAAATTCTCACGAATATGGCGCAGGGCTTCATCTTCGATGCACCTTGCCCGGCTGATGCTCAAGCCGTAGTCCCTCGCTGCCGCTGCCAGTGCGCATGGCTCGCCATCGAAACCAAACCGATGGCAAACCCATGCGGCATCGCGAAGCGACGAGCGATTCATTGCGTCGTAGAGCGCAAGCAGTCTTTCCTTGTCCAGATAGAGCTGTTCGGGGCTTTTCCGATAAATATCCCGACTTAGAACAGGATTATCGGATTGCACGGCTTCAACTGCTGCCTGGTTTTCTTCCAGTGAAATTGTGTTGATTTCGGGATGCGTTTGCCGGATGGCGTCGAGCATCGCGGTGCGAACGACTACGGCGGCATACGTCAGGAATCTTCCCTTTTCCGGCATGTAGCGCTCTGCGGCGTGAAGCAGAGCGATTCGCCCCTCCTGTTCGTAATCGTCGCAGCTCAGAACTGCGCTGCCGTATCGTTTTTCAAATTGAATCGCGGCCGAGCGAATAAACATCGTATTCTGCTCAATTAACTGGGTACATGCTTCATGATTTCCGTTCTGAATCATCAGGCAAAGGGTTTCGTTCGTGATGGGCATTCATCTCCATTTGGATATTGTAGGTGGTGTTCATGTAATTCCAGATCGCCTGTTTGAGCTGATCGGTTGCTTCGCCCAATTCAGCCTGATATTCTTCTGGAACGGTGATCTGGCTCAGCGCCGCTGAGAGCATCCCCATGATGCCTTCGGGTCTGAGTTGCAGACCTTTTTTCTGGCGCGGAAGCACTTTCGTGATTTCGCTGAGCTTCTGTTTGGTCAGCGCCGCGGTTTGCCTGACACGTTCCGGTCCATCCTGCTTCATTTCAGCGAGAATCTGGCGGAAGTTGCGCGTGATGTTCTCGATCTCATCCGCATAGACCGGGCGTTTGAGCGCCTGCGCTTCCTGCACAGCGCCACGAACGGCGGACATATCCTCCGGGTTACTATGACTTCTTTATATGTTCCACCTATCGAAAGTCTGAGCATTTGGAAGAACGACAATGTGTTCAGAACGCATTCAGCGCAAAAGCGCTTCGTCCGTTACTGAAAGAAACGATTCAAACGGTCAGCCGATACGCATTGACGAATCAGGAAGAATTTCTGGCGCGGCTGCAACGGGAAATTTTGACAGAGCAGCCGGAACAGACAAAACAGCTTAAAAAAGGATTGCGGCAAAGAACAAAAGAGTGGCGGAACTTGACCGGCTTTTGAAAAAACTCTATGAGAATTATGCGCTCGAAAAAATCCCGGAGGAACGGTTCGATGCGCTGTCTGCCGAGTATGAAAGCGAACAGACACAGCTTGAAAAAGCGGTTTTGGATGAACAGCGTCAGTTGGATGAAATTCAATCCGGCGAAGATAAGATTGAACGGTTTCAGGCGCTTGTTGAGCGCTACCGCGACTGCACGGAATATTCCGATGAAGTGCTGCGTCAATTCGTGGAAAAAGTCATCGTCCATGAAACCGTGAAGGACGAGGACGGCGAGCGCTCCCGCGAGATTGAAGTATATCTGAATTTCATCGGGAAGTTTGACGTTCCCGTGCAGCCCGTCGAGCTTTCGCCGGAAGAACAGAAACGTCAGGAGGCATTGAAAAAGCGAAGAATCCACCAAAGAAATAAACGCGCGCAGGCGCGTCAGGAGAGGATGAACGCACAGCTTAAAAACGAATCCCTAATTTGAAACAGAGAACTGAACAGACAGAAAAGGCGATGCCCCGTTTTTCATCGGGCTGCATCGTCTTTTGTGTTGAACGGAAAGGAGTGCCTATGACCGAAAAACGTATCCCCATTTTTACCTTTACTCAGCGGATTGGCAACACCAATTTCACCGTCCGCGCATATTGCGACGACGATATCGCCGCGACCTATGAGGACAAGCTGCTGGAGCTGATCCGCAGCGGCGTGTTGCAGGCGGACGCTTCCGAAAAGCCGGAAGAACCGCCTGCCGAACACGCGGCGTAACCCCAAAAACCACGAACTGATTTTCATACAGGGAGGAATGTTCAATGGCGTCTGAACGAATCGAAAAACTGCTTGCGATGCAGCAGAAAGCCGAAGCGCAGAAACGAAAAGCCGAGCAGCAGCTCAAGGCGGCGAAACAGCCCCTCCCCGTGAGAGGGCGCACTTATACGCATCTTCGATGCGCCGTGCGTTCTCCGAAGGCCCCTGCGGGGTGCTCGATGCCTTCGGCATCAACAGGGGCAAGCCCCTGCGCCGATTGCATCGGCTACCCCATGACGGCGCTTTGCGCTAAGAAACGGAGGTGAACACATGCCCTGCCCGACGGGGAGCTTTAAGATCATCAGCCGAGGAAAAGGTCAATCCTGTATGGCTTCCTGCGCGTATTACGCCGGCGAAAAGAAGTATTCCGAATACGAGTGCTGCTGGAAATATCCGCACAGCAGCCCGGCACGCGTGAAGTGGGTGGAAGTCATGCTGCCGCCCAACGCGCCGAGAGCGTATGCCGATCCGCAGACGCTTTGGAACGCGGTGGACGCAGCGGAAACGAGCGTCAACGCGCAGACGGCGCGTTCGATGCTCTTTGCCTTGCCGCGCGAACTGACTGACGAGCAGAACCTTGCCCTCGTCCGCGATTTCTGTCAAAAGGAATTTGTGGACAAGGGCATGGTCTGCAATTTCTTCTATCACGACAACCGTGCGCGGGATCGGGGATTGGCTGGATGAACTGCGAAAAGCTGTCAGCCGCCAGCAGATCATCGAAAGCCCGGATGATTACCCGCTGAGCGACGTAATTACCGCCTATTTGGATATGCGAAAGGATGGGCGCGAGACATGGAATCGCTATGCGCAGGAAAAAGGCGCTGTCCATGATTTGAAGGACGGCTTCAAAGCGGTTTCCTTCCTCTCGAATCACGAGCTTTACACGGTCGGTCAGCTCGGACAATACATTGCCGAAACGAAACAGGTATTTTCCAAAATCAAGGCGGAATCCACGGCAAAGGAACGCAGAATCCGTGATATTGACGCGCTGTTTGGCGCAATTCAAACCATTCGAGAATTGAAGCCGATTCAGCAGGAATACGGAAGCATCCGTTGGAACGGCAAGCGCGAAAAGTTCAAAGCCGAACACGGCGACGAATTGAACCGCCTCCGACAATCGGATGATCCACTTCAAACAAATAAATCTGCACCCATTCACTTCCTGGCGATTTAAGAAAAATCCATTCCTCTCTCATCTTGACTCTCTCCCTCAAACCCCGTATAATAAACGAGAAAATCTATACCGCGCAGGGTGTTTGAAGCCATTCAAATGAAAAGGGAAGCCGGTTCAAATCCGGCGCAACAGCCATTACTGTATTCGGTATGCGTGTGCCATGAGCCATTGAAAGCGATTTCGAGAAGGCGGCGCACGTGAAGCCGTCAGCCAGGAGACCTGCCCTGCGGAGATGAAACCGATTCTCGGGCAGTTGGAGAAGGCAGGTCAAGCGTTTGTTTGCTATGCGTCCATCTTTGTCCGAGATGGGCGCTTTTCATTTATTTTGAGAAAAACTGCGAGGAAGTTTATGAAAAAGATGATTGCGCTGCTTTTGAGCCTTTTTGCTGTTCAAACCGCGTTAGCGGAGCTGCCCGTCGTCACAGAAAAGCTTGATCTGGAAGCCGCGAAAAACTTTGCCGTGGACAGGCTGGAAGGCGGTTATTCACTGATTACCGTGCAGAACGGCGGGCGCTTTCTGCTGATTCCGGCGGGTATGGATGCACCGGATGGTCTGGATGCGGACATCATGCTGCTGTACATGCCGCTTGACAACCTGTTCGTGGCTTCCACCTCGACGGTGGCACTGATGGATGAAATCGGTGCGCTCTCCGCCGTGACGCAGACGACCTATGACGTGGAAGACTGGTATCTGCCAAGCGTGAAACAAGCGGTTCAGGATGGACAAATCTCATACATCGGTCACTATAAGCAGCCGGATTTCGAGCGTATTGCCTTGAACCCGCCGAAGCTGGCCGTTTTCTCCACGATGATCGAGGGCACGCCGGATGTGCGGGAAAAGCTGGACGAGCTAGGCATTCCTTTGCTGGTGGACAGCTCTGCATTGGAGGAAACTCCGCTGGGGCGCATGGAGTGGATGAAGCTCTACGGCGTGCTGCTGGGGCGTGAGAACGAGGCGAGCACCGCGTTTGACGCGCAGAAGCAGAAAATCGAATCGCTTGAGCCGATGCAGGAGAACGTGACCGTCGCCATGTTCTACATCACCTCCAAGGGCGCGCTGTATGTGCGCAACAATGGTGATTATATGGTCAAAATGCTTGAGCTGGCTGGCGGGCGGTATGCGCCGGAAGGACTGGGTACCGGCGAATCCGGCACGCGGCAGATGGAGATGGAAGCCTTTTATCTCGTGGCGGGCGATGCGGACTGCATCCTCTATATTGGTCAGCTCGGCGGCAAGCCGAAGACACTTTCGCAGCTGATTGAGCGAAACACGCTGCTGGCCGATTTCAAAGCGGTGCAAAATGGACGCGTCTATTGCACCGGCGCAGATTATTTTCAGCAGGCCGGACGGCTGGGCGACCTCATCGAGGACATGAACCGCATGCTTTCGGGTGACGACGCGGCACTAAACCATATCATGAAGCTGGAGTGAGGAACGGGTGAAAAAAACGCGGTGCGCGCTGTGCTATGCGGTGCTCGCAGTCTGCTTTGCGCTGCTGTTGGCGGTCAGTGTGGGCACGGGCAGCGCGGCACTGTCCCCGCATGACATCCTGCGGATTCTGCTGCTGAGAGAGGGCGCGGGCACAGCGGCCTACAACGTGCTGCTTAAAATCCGCCTGCCGCGCGTGCTGGCGGCGGCGGTGATGGGCGGCACGCTGAGCGTGTCGGGCTTTCTGCTGCAAACGTTTTTCCGCAATCCGATTGCCGGGCCGTATGTGCTGGGCGTGTCCTCCGGCGCAAAGTTGGCTGTCGGTGCGGTGATGATCTTCGGCATGAAGCTCTGGGGTTGCGTGCCGTTCGGCGCGGTGATGACCGCGGCATTTGTCGGGGCAATGCTCTGCGCGAGCTTTGTGATGATCGTCTCCCGAAAGATTCACAGCATGGCGATGCTGCTGGTCGTCGGCATGATGATTGGCAACGTCTGTTCGGCGGCGACGGATTTCTTCGTCACCTTCGCCAAAGAAAGCGATATTGCGAACCTCACCAGCTGGTCGATGGGCAGCTTTTCTGCCGTGTCGTGGGGAAATCTGCGCATCTGCTTGGCGGTGATTGCCGTCTGCCTGCTGCTGTGCCTGCTGCTGGCGAAGCCCATCGGCGCATATCAGTTCGGCGAACATTACGCGGCGAGCATGGGCGTGAACGTCCGCCGTTTCCGTGCGGCGCTGATCGGACTTTCCTGTCTGCTGGCCGCGTGCGTGACGGCGCTTGTCGGTCCGATTTCCTTTGTCGGCATTGCCGTGCCGTATATGACAAAAAAGCTGCTCGGCACGGCCAAACCGATGGCTGTTCTGCCCGGCTGTTTCCTGCTGGGCGGCGTATTCTGTATGGCATGCGACTGGATCGCCCGAACGGCGTTTTCGCCAACGGAGCTGGCCATCAGCACGGTAACGGCGTTTTTCGGCGCGCCGGTCGTTATCGTGATGGCACTCAAGCGGGGAGGCGGACACCGGTGAAACCGACTTTGGAGCTGGACAACCTTTCGGTCGGTTATGGCAGACGTGTATTGTTGAAAGACCTCTGCGCGTCGATTCTGCCGGGGCAGATTTTGACGCTCATCGGTCCAAACGGCGCGGGCAAATCGACCATTCTCAAGACGATTTCGCATCACCTCGCGTGTATGGGCGGCGTGGTGCGCATCGGCGGCGAAAATATCGAGCGGATGGACAGCTGCAAGCTGGCAAAGCGGCTTTCCGTCGTGCTGACCGAGCGCGTCCGTCCGGAACTGATGACCTGTTACGACGTGGCGGCTTCCGGGCGTTATCCCTATACCGGCCGTTTCGGAATGCTGACTGCGCTGGACAGAGACGTGATTGCGCAGAGTCTCGCATTGGTGCGTGTCGAAGAACTGGCGGACAAGCCGTTCGCCCGCGTCAGCGACGGTCAGCGTCAGCGGGTGATGATTGCCCGTGCGCTCTGCCAGCAGCCGCGCGTGCTGGTGCTCGACGAGCCGACCTCCTTTCTGGATATTCGATATAAAATCGAATTGTCCGCCATTCTGCTTCATCTCGCGCGGGAGCAGGGCGTGACCATCGTGATGAGCCTGCACGAAATTGACCTCGCTGCACGGGTATCCGACCTCGTGATGGGCATCGGCACGCACGGCGTGGAGATGTTCGGCGCGCCCGAAGCAGTCTTTACGGAAGAAAACATCACGCAGCTGTACGGCATTTCTTCTGGTGTTTATGACGCGCTTTCCGGATCAATGGAGCTTCCCCGTGCGGAAGGTGCGCCATATGCGTTTGTCCTCGGCGGCATGGGGAAGGCGACAACCGTCTACCGCCGCCTGACGCGGGAAGGAACACCGTTTGCAACGGGTATTCTGGCGGAAAACGATATGGATATCCCTGCCGCGCGCCATCTGGCCGCCCGCATACTGACGACAGCGCCGTTCGCGCCGCCGAGTGAAGCCGTGTTGACGGAAGCCCGGCAAACGCTGCTGAATTGCGGCGCGCTGCTTATTCCCGATGGATTGGAAGCCCATGCATGGGACGATGAACTGATTTGTTTTGCTCAAGAACATTGTGTGGAGGTGCGCCATGCTTGATATCATCAGCGTCGGTCCGGGTGAGGCCGTTCTGCTCACCGACGACGCGAAGCAGGCGATTGATCGTGCGGATGCGGTCTGGTGCGCGGCACGCCATGCCGTGCTCGTGCCGCCCGAAAAGGCAAGGCCGCTTTCGCCGCTGGAAGGTGCAATTGAACAGATGCGTCTATCCAGCGACGCAGGGCAGAGTGCCGCCGTGCTGGTTTCCGGCGACGCGGGACTGTACAGCCTGCTGGAAATGCTCAAACGGAAAATCGGCGGCGAATATCTGCGTGTGCATCCGGGCGTCAGCGCCTTGCAGCTCTTTGCCGCGCGGCTGGGCGTTTCGTGGCAGGACGCGAAAATCCTCTCCGCGCATGGCCGAGCACTTTCGGAAAGCGCGCTGTGCCACGCCGTGCGGACGCACCGGCAGACGTTTTGCTTTCTCGACGCGGCGCACAATCCTGCGTGGGTGAGGGAGAGCCTGAACCTCGGCGGGCTGGAAAATGTGCGGCTGTTTGTCGGCGAACGGCTCTCCTATCCCGACGAGCGGACGGAGGCCTATGACCCGGATGCGACGTATGACCCGCTCTGCATGGCTTATATCGAAAACGACGCGCCGGAGAGCGGCCTGCCGCCTGTTGGTCTGTCGGATGAGGCGTTCATTCGCGGCAAAACCCCGATGACGAAGCGGGATGTGCGTGCGCTCATCGTGTCGGCGCTGCATTTGAAACCGAACGGCGTCGTTTGGGATATTGGCGCGGGGACGGGCAGCGTCAGCGTCGAATGCGCGCGTCAGTGCCCGCTGGGCGAGGTTTATGCCGTTGAAATGAAGGACGAAGCGCTCGACCTCATCCGCCGGAACGCCGAAAGATTTCACACGCTCAACCTGCGCGTCGTTCCCGGCCGCGCGCCGGAGGTGCTGTCGGCGCTGCCTGCGCCGGACGCGGTTTTCCTCGGCGGGACGACCGGCACGGCAGAAGCTATCGTGGAGCTTTTGCGCGGATTTCAACGCCCGATTCGGCTGGTCGCAACCGCCGTCACGATGGAAAGCGCGCAGGCGCTTCTGCGCCTGATGCGGCCGATGGTGGATTTTGAGGCGCGGCAGGTCGCCGTTTCGGCGCTCGAATCGGTCGGGCGCTATACGATGTTCAAAGCGGAAAACCCGGTTTTCATTTTCAGCGCTAACGTCACTTAAAAACAGCGCGAAGCGAAACGGGAGGTTCCGAGCAGGGTTTGGGGCGGCGCCCCAAAAAAGGAGTTCCTATGATTTATTTTATCGGCGCGGGGCCGGGCGCAACCGACCTCATCACCGTGCGCGGCATGCGCCTGCTGCAAAAGGCGGACGTGGTGATCTACGCGGGTTCGCTCGTCAACCCCGAACTTCTGGATGATTGCAGACCCGAAACGACCATTTATAACAGCGCGTCCATGACGCTGGAGCAGACCGTCGCGGCGATGCGGGATGCGCCCGAGGGGGCAACCGTCGTGCGGCTGCATACGGGTGACCCGTGCCTGTACGGTGCGATTGCCGAGCAGATGCGCGAATTAGATAAACTTGGGTTGGCCTATGAGGTCGTGCCCGGCGTCAGCTCGTTCTGCGGCGCGGCGGCGGCCATCCCGGCGGAGTACACCCCCGCCGAGGTCAGCCAGACGCTCATCATCACGCGCATGGCGGGCAGAACGCCCGTGCCCGAGCAGGAGAACCTGCGCGCGCTGGCGTCGCATCGGGCGAGCATGACGCTGTTCCTGAGCGTCTCGATGCTCAAGGACGTATGCGCCGAATTGACGGCGGGCGGCTACCCGGAAGATACGCCCGTCGCCGTCGTCTACAAAGCGACGTGGCCGGAGCAGGAGGTCGTGCGCGGCACGCTCGCGGATATCGCGGAAAAGGCGGCGCACATCAAAAAGACCGCGCTGATTCTCGTCGGCGATTTTCTGCGGGAGAGCGACAAGCGCTCCAAGCTCTACGATCCGGCGTTCGCCCACGCCTGTCGGGAGGCCGAAACGCCATGAACATCCGCGCCATTGCTTTTACTGAAAAGGGGCAGGGCTGGCAGGAAAAGCTCGGCTTCCCCGTGACGCGCGGCGTGCCTGTGATGCAGTGGGCGCGGGAGGCGTTTGCCGATGCGGACGCGCTGCTGTTCATCGGCGCATGCGGCATTGCGGTGCGTGCGATTGCGCCGCTCTGCCGGGATAAGGCGGCCGACCCCGCAGTGCTTGTCATGGATGAAATGGGAAGGCACATCATCCCCATCCTATCCGGGCACATCGGCGGCGCAAACGACCTCGCGCTGCTGCTGGCGGAACGGACGGGCGCGGAGCCCGTGCTGACGACTGCGACGGATGTGCGCGGTGTTCCGGCCATCGACAGTTGGGCGATGAAAAACGACTGCGCGATTGAAAACAAGGCGGCGATTCAGGCGGTTTCCGCTGCCGCGCTGGCGGGAAAATCGGTCGGCGTGGCGATTACGGAACGGGAGATCCGCCCGCCGTTTCCCGTGACGCTCTTTTTAAGGCCGCGGACGCTGACACTGGGCGTGGGCTGCAAGCGCGGCACGGACGCGGCACATCTGGAGGACTGCTTCCGCGCGTTTCTGCATGAAAACGGCGTGTCGCCGCTGTCCGTCCGGGCGGTTGCGACGATTGACGTGAAAAAGGACGAGGCGGCGATTCTCGCACTCTGCGAAAAATACCGCTTTCCGCTGCAAACGTATTCGGCGGCGGAGCTGAACGCCGTGCCGGGTGTGTTTGCCCATTCGGATTTTGTAATGAAAACGGTGGGCTGCGGCTGCGTGTGCGAGCGCGCGGCGGTGATGACCGGCGGGCGGCTGCTCGTGGGCAAAACGGCGATGCATGGCGTGACGCTCGCGCTGGCCGGGGAGGAAAACGTATGATTCAGGTCGTGGGCATCGGGCCGGGGAGACGCGAGGGGCGCACGATTGCGGCGGACGACGCATTGCGCCGTGCGGAGGTGATCGTGGGCTACACGACGTATGTCGAGCTGGTTCGGGACGAGTTTGCCGAAAAGCGGTTTGTGACGACGGGCATGCGCGGCGAAAAGGAACGGTGTGTACAGGCTCTTTTGCTTTCGCGGGAAGGCAGGCGCGTGGCGCTGATCTGCTCGGGCGACGCGCAGGTTTACGGCATGGCGTCGCTCCTGCTGGGCATGGCGGAAGAGGGCGACGAGATCGAGGTTGTGCCGGGGGTGACGGCGGCGCTCAGCGCGGCGGCGGTGCTCGGCTCGCCCCTCTGCGGGGATTTTGCCGTCGTCAGCCTCTCCGATCAACTGACTCCGTGGGCGACGATTGAACGGCGGCTTCGCGCGGCGGCGGCGGGTGGCTTTCCGATTGCGCTGTATAACCCGTGCAGTCGCCACAGGCCGGATCACCTCGCCCGTGCCTGCGCGATTCTGATGGAGACGCTGCCCGCTTCGACCGTCTGCGGCTATGTGCAGAACATCGGGCGCGACGGGCAGAAGAGCCGTGTGCTGACGCTGGGCGAACTGGTGCATGAGCCGCTGGATATGTTCACGACGGTGCTCATCGGTAACGCGGAAACACAGGAGCGCTTTGGGCGGATGCTCACGCTGCGGGGGTATCGCCTGTGAAGGCGCTTCGCGAGGGCTTCACGACGGGGAGCTGCGCGGCGGCGGCAGCGCTGGCGAGCTGTCTCTGGCAGAGGGACGGCGCATGCCCCGAGCGCGTAGGGATCGTCGTTCCGGCGGGCAAAACGTTTGCGCCGGAGATCATCGCGCACGGCGGCTATGTCTGCGGGGTCATCAAGGACGGCGGCGACGACCCGGATATCACCACCGGGAGTGAGGTCCGCGCACGCGTTCGGCTGATGGCGGGTGACGGCGGCATCCGCTTTCTGGCGGGCGACGGCGTGGGGACGATCACCCTGCCGGGCATGAAGCTGCCCGTCGGCGAGGCGGCGATCAACCCCGTGCCGCGGCGGATGATCGAGCAGGCGGTTCGGCAGGTTTTCCCCGCGCGTGCGGCGGAGGTGACAGTCAGCATTCCCGGCGGCGAGGAACTGGCGAAAAGGACGTTCAACCCCCGGCTGGGCGTAGTCGGCGGGCTGTCCGTGCTGGGGACGACGGGCGTGGTGCATCCGATGAGCGAAGAAGCACTGAAGGAGACGATCCGGCTGGAATTATCCGTCCGCAAAAGTCAGGGCGCGGAAGAAATCGGGCTGGTTTTCGGCAGTCAGGGCGAGCGCGCGGCCAACGCGCTCTTTCCCTGCATGCAGGCGGTGCAGATGAGCAACTTTGTCGGCTTTGCGCTGGATTGCGCGGCGGAATTGGGCTTTGCGCGCGCCACGCTGCTGGGGCAGCCGGGGAAGCTGGTCAAGGTTTCCGGCGGCAGCATGCAGACGCACAGCCAATACGGCGACGGACGGCGCGAAACGCTGATCGCGCATCTGGCGCTGATGGGCGCGCCGGTTGAGCTGCTGGAATTCGTGCGTCAGAGTGTGACGCTCGACGGATGCATCTCCCCGATTTACGACGCGGGGTTTGACGCGGTTTGGACGCATCTGGCCGACGCGGCGGCGGCTTATGCGGCAGCGCGCATTCACGGGGAAATGCGCGTGGACGCGGTGATGCTGGATGCGAAGGGGCAGATTTTGGGAAGGAGTACAAGCCTATGAAACCAATGGAGATCGAGCAGGCGAGCATGGCGATCATCGAGCGCGAGTTGCAGGTGGCGCTTGACCCGGAGATCAAGCCCATTGTCAAGCGCGTGATTCACGCGACGGCGGATTTTTCCTTTGCGGAATCGATGGTCTTCACGCCGGGGGTTGTCCCCTATGCGCGGGAACTGCTGGCGCGCGGCGCAATGATCGTCACCGACACGCAGATGGCGCTTTCCGGCATCAGCAAACCGGCGATCAAGAAGCTGGGCTGTCAGGCGGTCTGCTTCATGGCGGATGAAGATATCGCGCGGGAGGCGAAGGCGCGGGAGACGACGCGGGCGCGCGTTTCGATGGAGCGCGCGCTGGCCATTCCCGGCTCGAAGCTGCTGGTCTGCGGCAATGCGCCGACGTTTTTGGAGCCGCTGGAAAACCACGCGGATTTGAAGAATACGGTCGTCATCGGCGTGCCGGTCGGCTTTGTGCATGTGGTGGAGGCGAAGGAGATGCTGCTTAAAACTGGCCTGCCTTGCATTGTGGCGCGCGGGCGGCGCGGCGGCAGCAACGTGGCGGCGGCAATCGTCAACGCGCTGCTCTACGGCATGGAGGGCGTTCGGGCATGAGAATCCTGTTGGCGGGCACGAGCAGCGGCTGCGGCAAGACGACGGCGAGCCTTTTGCTGATGGCGGCACTCAGGGAGCGCGGGCTGGACGTCGCGCCCTGCAAGGTCGGGCCGGATTACATCGACACGGGCTTTCACGAGCTGGTCTGCGGCAGGCCGAGCCACAATCTCGACAGCTTTTTGATCGAGCCGAGGGATTTGCCGACACTGCTCAGCCGCCCGGCGGATATCACGGTCATCGAGGGCGTGATGGGCTATTACGACGGCATGGATGCGACGAGCTGCCGCCAATCCACATGGGAGATGGCGCGGCTGACGCGGACGCCCGTGCTGCTGGTGGTGGACGCTTCCGGTTCGGCGGCAAGCGCGGCGGCGACGGTCAAGGGCTTTATGACGCTCCGGGAAGACAGCGGCATCGCGGGCGTGCTGGTCAACCGGGTTTCCGGCGCGCATCACTACGAATTGGTGCGCGACGCGGTGGCGCATTACACCGGCCTGCCGTGCGTGGGCTACATCGAAAAGCATGTGAATCTGGCGCTCAAGAGCCGCCATCTGGGGCTTGTGCCCGCCGAGGAGGTCGAGGACGCGCTGCCCCGGATTCAGGAGGCGGCGCGGCAGGTCGCGGACACGCTTGATCTTCCGATGATTCTGGAATTGGCAAGGCGCGCGCCGGTTCTGCCCGTCGCGCCGAGGAAATATCCCCGGATGGACGGCTTTCGCATGGGGCTTGCGCGGGATAAGGCGTTCAGCTTTTACTACCGCGCCAATCTCGATGCGCTGGAAGGGGCGGGCGTGGAGCTTGTGCCGTTTTCCCCGCTTGAGGACGGCGAACTGCCGAAGGGGCTGGACGGGCTGTATCTGGGCGGCGGATTTCCGGAGGTATTCAAGGTGCGGCTGTCGGCCAATATGTCCATGCGCCAAAGCATCCGCACGGCACTGGAAAGCGGCCTGCCCTGCTATGCGGAGTGCGGCGGCATGATGTATTTATCCGAAAGCATCGACAGCGCGGAGATGGTCGGCTTTCTGCCGCAGGTTTGCCGCATGACGGATAGATTGCAGCGCTTCGGCTATGTGCTCGTCGCGGATTTGAAGACGGGAAGGACGTATCCCGCCCATGAGTTTCACCATGCGGCGACGGAAGCGGCAGGCGAAGCGGCGTATGATTTTGAAATCCGCAAGGCGAGCCGACCGGAATTGTGCTGGCCGGGCGGGATGCACAAGGGGAACACGACGGCAGGGTTTGCGCATCTGCATTTTCTGTCGCACCCCGAATGGATGGAGAGGCTGTGGCGATGAAAACGATCATCTTCGGCGGCACGACCGAAGGCCGCGAGCAGGCCGCGCTGGCACTTGCGCGCGGGGAAAGCGTACTGGTCAGCGTGACGAGCGAATACGCGCGGCAGTTTCTGCCGGAAGGCGCAGCTTGTCACATCGGCGCGCTGGATGAAGCGGCCATGAAGGCGTGGATCGCGGCGGAAAGGCCGGAGCGCGTCATCGACGCGACGCATCCCTTCGCCGTCCGTGCGACACAGACCATCCGCGCCTGCGCCGACGCGCTGCATATCCCCTACGTGCGCATCGAGCGCGCGGCGGACAGGCGCGAGGATTGGCGCGACGCGGTGACGTGGGCAGGCAATTCTGAGGAGGCGGCGGCGCTGGCCGCGCTCAGCGCGGGAAACATCCTGCTGACGACGGGAAGCCACACCCTGAGCGTCTATGCCAAGGTCATTGAGCCGGAAAGGCTGTTCGTCCGCGTCCTGCCGACGCATCAGGCACTCGATCTCTGCGCGGCGGCGGGCATGGTGCAGAGCCACGTCATCGCGATGCAGGGGCCGTTTTCGCGGGATTTCAACGCGGCGCTCTACGATCAGCTCCGCATCCGCACGATGGTGTCAAAGGATTCCGGGCAGCCGGGGGGCGTGGCGGATAAGGTTCTGCCCGCGCTGGAACGCGGGATCGACGTGGTGATGATTGAACGACCGAAGGAGGATAAACGATGAAAAAAGCGTTGGTCATTGTGAGTTTTGGCACGACGTATGAAAGGGCACGGCGGAGCATCGACGCGGTGGAGCGTGCACTGGCGCAGGCTGCGGAGGGCTATGACGTTTTCCGCGCGTATACGAGCAGCATCGTCCGCAAGGTGTTGAAATCGCGCGGCAAAATTGTGCCGTCGCTTGAGGAAGCATTGGAAAAACTGGCGAACGAAAGCTATGACACGGTGTTTGTTCAGCCGACGCACCTGCTCTGCGGCAACGAATACGACGAAAAAATTCGCGCATCGTATATGCACTATGCGGGGCGATTCCTGCGTGGCGGCATCGGTAAACCGCTGATTGCGAATAACGATGACCTGCTTAAGCTGGCTGAGATTTTGGCGGCTCTCAAGCCTGATGATGCGGACGCGCTTCTGCTCATGGGGCACGGCACGACGCATTTCGCAAACATGGTCTATCCCGCGATGCAGACGGCACTTCGGCTGCAAGGCCATCCCAATATCGTCGTCGGAACGGTCGAGGGCTGGCCGACGCTGGAAAACGCCATCGACGAGCTGCGTGCGCTGGGCGCAAAGCACATCGAGCTGCGCCCGATGATGCTTGTCGCGGGCGACCACGCACAAAACGATATGGCGGGCGATGATGCGGATAGCTGGAAAAGCCATCTGACCGCCGCCGGATTCGACGTGCATTGCACGGTGGAAGGGCTGGGCGAGCTGGAAGATGTGCAGAGGCTGTATGTGGAGCATTTGAAGGCGGAACTGAAATAAAACAATAAGAAAAACCACGCACTTCCTGCATGATGAACGGGGAATGCGTGGTGAACTCCTTCCGTCACGACTTCGTCGTGCCACCTCCCTCGATGAGGGAGGTTTTATTTATATATGATGTTATTTCGGCGTAAAAGGCTCCATCTAAGAGGGAGCTGCAGCTTGTTGACATAAGCAAACTTGGCTTGGATAGCAAAATCAAGAAATTCAGCTATTCTTTCATTTGCGGAAAGGGCTATTCTCCCCCTTCGGGGGGAGAACAGCTTTTTGTCTACAGTCTGAGGCTCCCTCTGAGAGGGAGCTGACGCGCGTTAGCGCGACTGAAGGAGTTAGTGCGTCCCCCAAACGACGGTCAAACCCTTTTCACGGAAGGCTGCCGCCATTTTCGCCATGCCGGGGCATGCGGTTTCCTCCGTGCGTCCGCCGCACAGACCGATATGGACGATCTCCACGCTCTCGCTGACAAAGCGCTCCAGCTTCTCCACGAAGCCCGCATCCTGCATCGGGTCGCCGTCCTTGACGCAGTGGGAACAGCGCATGAACGCCATCAGCCGAAGCTCCTCGCCTGCGTAACGCTCAAAGGACTTGCGGCGGTCGTAAAAGGCGTTCAAACAGGCACAGCCCGCGCAGACCGTGTTGGAATTTTCGCAGGCGACGATTGCGATTCGTTTCATTTCGTATTCCTTTCTTTGAGCAGATGCCCGTCTTCCATCTTCACAATCTCGTCACAGAATTGCTCGGCAAGCGCCGTGCTGTGCGTGATGAACAGATAGGCAGTCTGATGCTGCTGCTGATAGCGGCGCAGGAAGTCGATCATCTGCGCCTGCGTAATCACGTCCAGCATGCTGGTCGGCTCGTCGAGCAGGATCATCTCCGGCTCAAGCACGGTGACACGTGCCAGCGCAGCACGCTGCAATTCGCCGCCGGAAAGTTCGCCGGGATAGCGGGCAAGATGCTCGGCGTGTAGGCCGAACGGCTCGATAACGGAGAGAATCGCCCCGTCGTCAAACGGTTTGCCCATCAACTTGAATGGTTCAACCAGGCTCTGTCGAAGCGTGAGCTGGGGATTGAACGAAACCTCCGGGTGCTGAAAGAGAATCTGAATCCTGCGGCGTGCCTGCCCTCGAATGGGATAGCTAAGCAGCTTGCCATGGAAAAACAGCTCGCCGGAATCGGGCCTCAGCAAGCCGACCATCATTTGTCCCAGCGTGGATTTGCCGCTGCCGCTCTGCCCAAGCAGACCAAGCGTTTTGCCCTTTTGCAGGGAAATCGACGCGCCGTCCACCGCGGTGAACCACGTCTTATCCGCGCTGCGGAAGTGCTTGGTCAGCGAAACAGCCTCCATGATAGTTTCACACATACTGCCAACACCTCACTTTGTGGCCGTCCACGTCCGCCATCGGAGGCATTTCGGCACATTTTTCGCTGCAATTCGGGCAGCGCATTCGATATTTGCAGCCGGTCACGCGCGTATCGTCGTGCGCGGGGGCATAGCCGGGGCGGAAATGCAGCCCGTTTTCCGGCATGGCGGCGAGCATATCGCGCGTATAGGGATGCAGCGGATGGGCGTACAGCTCGTCCGCGTCGGCGACCTCGATGAGATTCGCCGCATACATCACACCGATGCGATTGGCGACGTCACGCGCAAAGCTCAGGTCGTGCGTGACGCAGACCATCGTCTGCCCGTCCAGCTCGTTCAGCGTGTCAGCGACCAGACGGATGCGTGCTTCGTCCAGCCCTTTGGTCGGCTCGTCAAAGAGCAGAAGCTCCGCGTCGGCACTGATGCCCATCGCAATCAGCGCACGCTGGCGCATGCCGCCGCTCAGGGTGTAGGGGTACTGCCGCGCCAGTTCTTCTTCACGCCCCAGATGAAAGCGGCGCATCAGCTCCACCGCACGGGCAATCGCCCGTTTTTTATTCATGCCGCGATGCGCGATCAGCGGTTCGCCAACCTGAAATCCAACGGAAAGCAGCGGGTTCATGCCGTTGCCGCTTCCCTGCGGCACATAGGAGATTTGACCGCCGCGAACGCCATCCATCTGCTTGGGCGAAAGGGCGAACAGGCTTTGCCCGTGAAAGCACACGTCGCCGCTGACGACAGCGCTGGACGGGAGCAGGCGCAGCACGGAGAGCAAAAGGATGCTCTTGCCGCTTCCCGTTTCGCCGATGATGCAGAGTTTATCGCTGGGAAAGACAGAGAGGGAGACCTGTTCAACCGCCTGTACGGCACTGCCGTTGGCAAAGCGGACGGAAACGTGTTGAATATCCAAAATCGCATTTTCCACAGTAATCACTCCCTTCTCTGCCGGCCATAGTAGCCCACGAGCATGAAGCCCATCACCGCGACGCTGATGCAGATGATCGGCGGCAGATACCACCAGATCTGTTTGCGCAGAATGCTGTTGCGGAAGAAAGCAAAATGCAGGATGTTGCCCCAGCTCTTTTGACCGTATGTTCCCAGACCGAGAAAGCTCAATCCGGATTCCGTCGTCATCGCGCCGGAGACGGAAAGCGCCATGCGCGTGAGCAGGATATCTTTGAGGTTGGGCAAAATGTGGCGCACCATGATGACCGGCGCGGAAACGCCCATCGCCTTTTCAATCTTGATATAGGGCAGTTCGCAGATCTGCTTGACGCGCGTGCGCAGGATGCGTGCCGTGCCCGTCCATGCGGTGATGCTGATCGCCAGAATCAGGCTGAACATGCCGCTCTTGAGGTAGGCAATCAGCAGCATCGTCAGCGGCAGGGACGGAACTGCCATCGCAACGTCGATCACAGCGCAGATGGTTTTATCCGCCGTACCGCCGAAGTATCCGGCGATAAGCGCCAAAGCTGTGCCGATCAGCGAAACCAGCAGTGCGGAAAACACGCCGAGCAGCAGCGACACGCGTGTGCCGTAAATCATCTCGCTGAAAATATCCTGCCCCAAATCGTTCGTCCCCAGCAGATGCTCCGCGCTGGGCTTGAGATACGCCGTGCCCAGTTCAGAGGGGTCATACGGCGCGATGAAATCCGCGAAAATCGCAATCAGGCAGAACGCCAAAATGATGCACCAGCCTGCGATAGCGGCGGGGTTATGCTTTTTACGCACGCTCTGCCGCCTCCTCTCGAATGCGCGGGTCGATCGCCGCGGCGACGATATCGCCCAGCAGGTTGCTGAGCACGACGCAGAGCGCCGAAAGCAGGAAGCAGAACTGCGCGGTCGCAAAGTCGCGGCAGGATACGGCGTTGTACATCATCTGTCCCATGCCCTTCCAGCCGAAGACGACCTCGACCACCATCGCGCCGGAGAGCAGCCCGCCCAGCTGCATGCACAGCGATGTGGAATACGGCACGAGCGCGTTTTTAAGCACATGGCGAAAGAGCACCTTGTTTTGACCGATGCCCTTGGCGCGTGCGGTGAGGATGTATTCCTCCTGCCGAATCTGGGAGACGGTGCTTTTCATCAGCATGAAATCACCCGACGTGCGGAACAGAATCAAAATGCACAGCGGCAGAATCATGTGCCGGACGATGCTCGCCGTCCGCGCCGCGCCGGAAAGACCGGGCGAAACCATGCCGTTGATCGGCACCCACTTGAGCTTGTAGGCGAACGCGATGAGCAGCAGCAGACTCAGGCAGTTTGAAGGAATGGTATTCAGAAACAGGAAAAACGGCGTGGCGATGCGGTCAAACAGACCGCCGGGGCGGATGCCCGCGTGAATGCCGAGCACCGCGCCGAGAATGCAGGAGATGATGAGCGTCGGAACGGAGAGCAGCAGCGTCCAATACGCGGCGGAACGGAAATTTTCGATGACGGGCTTCTGGTTGGTATAGGAAAGACCGAAATCCAGCGTCAGCACGCTTTTCATGTAGCGCGCGTACTGCGTCGGCAGATCGTCGTTCAGACCGAATTTCTCCGTGACCTGTTCCAGATAGGCAGGGTTGTTATCCAGCAGGTAATAGTATTCCTCTTCGCCAATCAGAAAGATGATCGGGTCGCCCGGCATGGTATGCACCAGCGTGAAGCTGATGGTGATAATCAGCCAGATCGTCGCAATGGCGATGAGGGTTTTCTTGAGGATGTGTTTGAACAAAAGGAAATCACTCCCGTTATAGCAGAAAAGGGCTGACAAGCCCCAAGATCAAGGATTTGTCAGTCCCCAAATTCAGATATGCTTACTTCGCCGTCAGGTCAAACCAGGTTCTGGCATTGATGACGCCCCAGCTCTGCCAGTTATCCCAGCCTTCAATCTTGTCGGTGCGATACGGGAAGAAGCCCGTCTGCCACGCGAAGGTCAGACCGAACATCTCCTCGTCGGCGAGGTGCTGGAGGTTGCGGCTGTTTTCGATATACTGCTCGTCGTTGATGGCCTCGGTCATCGCGTAGTAGTATTCCTTCAGACGCGGATCATGGCAGCTGCCCCAGTGCCAGCCGGAATCGCCGTCGCGCAGCTCGGCGAGCATGTAGCGGAACGGCGTGGAATAGAGCATGCCAGAGGTGGTAAAGGTGATGGAGATGTCGTATTCCTCCTTGGTCACCTTATCTTCCCAAATCTCGCTGTTAGCGATGGCTTCCTCGTCGATGTGGCAGTTCACGCCGACATTCTGGAGGGACTTGCAGACGATTTCGCCCAGACGGGAGCGGACTTCCATACTGCGAGAATACTGTGGAATGACGGACAGATCCATCTTGCCTCCGTCCGGCAGTTCGCGCCAGCCGTCGCCGTCCGCATCGACATAGCCCGCCGCATCCAGCATGGATTTCGCGGTCTCCGCGTTGTACTCCAGCATCGCGATGGAATCGTCAAAGCCCTTGAAGGACGGACCAAGCACGCCGCGGTTGGCAGGCTTGCCGTATTCGCCGTTGATGGCGGTCGCCGCGGTCGGGTAGTCGATGGCGTAGGCAATCGCCTGACGGAAATTCACGTCGTCGCCCGGTGTGCGGCTGCATCCGAACAGCATCTGATAGCTGCCAGCGAACGGGCTTTCGCCCATGTCGAGTCCGTCCATACCGGTGAAGCTGTCGATCAGTGTCGCTTCAATCGGGTTGGCGTAGTTGTAATATGCGTCGCACTCGCCGCTTGCCAGCGCCATCATCAGGCTCGCCTGATCCGCGTAGGTCTGCACGGTCACCTTGTCCACGGTGATTTCGCCGAGGAACGCATTCTCCGGCACGGCCTCATAGTAAGAGGTCTGGGAATCCACATCGTAGCCCACCAGCTTGTACGGGCCGCAGCCAATGGCAGCGTCCTCGCCGGTGTAGTGGGAATAATCCTCGATGCTTTCCCAGATGTGCTTGGCATAGATGCATGCCGTGTTCATGCAGGAGGTGTTGAGGTAATAATACACGTCCGGCTGGGAGAAGGTCAGGCGCGCCGCGTTTTCGCCGGTGATCTCCACGCTGACCAGATTGGACAGACCGCCGACCTTCTTCACGTCGCGCTGGAACTCGAAGGTGAAGATGATATCCTCGTCGGTCACGGGCTGACCATCATGCCAGATCGCGCCCTTATGCCAGGTGAAATCCAGTACCTTACCGTCTTCCGAAATCTCGTAGCTGGTGAAAAAATAGGGCTGCAAATCGCCGTTTGCGTCGCGATAGACGTAGTTGCCCTGCGTCAGACCGTTGTAATTCATGCGACCGAATGCGTCGCTTTGGGTGGTCATGTTGAAGGTGTTGTTGGCTGCCGTCGTGCCGACGATGAGGTTTTCGACGTGCTTTTTGCCCTCGGCCATGGCGCAGGAGAGCGAGAACACAAACACCAGCATAAGCAGCAGGGAGACAAGTTTCTTCATTCGGATTATTCCTCCTTTTATTTGGTGCGCAAGACGACAAAAAGCACTGCATCGACAATCTTTTTCGGTCGGCACAGTGCTTTGAGCGCGCCAAACAAACCCGCCGCCGTCAGGAGAAACGGGATATTTGGGTACAGAAAAAACAGCTCTTCCGAGACCGGGAAGACCCTTGATTGTCGCAAAAAGTATGTATTCTGACTCAGGCTTCATAGCAGACGCTCTCGCCTTCCCAGAGCTTACACCCCAGTGACTGACCCAAAGGGTCGTGAGAGCCGCTCAGTCAATACAGCAGCGGTCCTGTGCGGGATTCTCACCCGGCTTCCCATGCGCAAAGGCATGATGCTTTTCGCTACGCTATGCAGTTTGAGGCTTACGCCATAAGGAATTATAGGGGGATTTGAGGCGGTTGTCAAGGCGATATGCTCGATGAATATATACAAAAAATCTTTTGAAAGGATAAGAGCGCAAAACACCGAAAATATTCCTTGACAAAAACAGTTACTGTAGCAGGCGATGATATTGATCTTCGGCAAAACAAATTGAGATCTTTACACATAAGTAAAAGTACAAAATATAAATATAGGAGATCTGCGCTATACCTCAAACGAGTGAATAAGAAGTCTCGTATTAGGAACAGATACACAGCTGTATATGAAGAAGGCCCTGGCGGTAAAGGTGATGGACTGCTATAAGGCAAGTAGACACGAAAAACAACCCCCGTCGTAGAATTGC
>ENA-UOOD01001586-UOOD01001586.1-human-gut-metagenome-genome-assembly--contig:-CS67-NODE-1586-length-22560-cov-4.960675_pt1 | contig 22560 bp, 19 predicted proteins | sample MGYA00242464_ERZ724011 | MGnify/ENA metagenome assembly ERZ724011 | reverse complement strand
TACTTCTACACCCGCATGCAGAATCCTACAAACGACTTTGTTGCTGCAAAAATCTGCGAGCTGGAGGGTGGCAGCGCTGCAATGCTCACTTCATCGGGGCAGGCAGCAAATTTCTTTGCTGTGTTCAATATTGCCGGGCAAGGCGACCATGTAGTGGCTTCTTCGGCTATCTACGGCGGTACGTACAATTTACTGTGCCATACCATGGCACGCATGGGCCTGGAGTGCACCTTTGTTTCTCCTGACTGCTCTGATGATGAGCTTGAAGCGGCATTTCGCCCGAACACCAAAGCGGTTTTCGGCGAAACCATTGCAAACCCAGCGCTTAATGTTTTGGATATCGAGCGTTTTGCCAATGCGGCTCATGCGCATGGTGTGCCGCTGATCGTGGACAACACGTTCCCCACGCCGGTAAATTGCCGTCCCTTCGAATGGGGCGCTGATATCGTCACCCATTCCACCACGAAATACATGGACGGCCACGGCGCTGGTGTTGGCGGCTGCATTGTTGATTCCGGCAAGTTCGACTGGAACGCTCATGCCGATAAGTTCCCTGGTCTTACTACGCCTGATGAAAGCTACCATGGCGTGGTGTATACCGAGCGCTTTGGGCTGGAAGGCGCATTTATCACCAAGGCCACCTCGCAGCTTATGCGTGATTTTGGCTCTATTCAGTCGCCGCAGAATGCGTTTCTGCTGAACATGGGGCTGGAGAGCCTTCATGTTCGCATGGCGCAGCATTGCAAGAACGGCCAGTCGGTTGCCGAGTTCCTTTTCGACCACCCGAAAGTGGCATGGGTTCGTTACTGTGGCTTGCCCGATGACCCGAATTATGATTTGGCACAGAAGTACCTGCCCAATGGCTCATGCGGTGTTGTGAGCTTTGGCGTAAAAGGTGGGCGCGAAGCGGCAGAGCGCTTCATGGCTAACTTGAAGTTGGCGCAGATCGCTACCCATGTCGCCGATGCTCGCACCTGTGTTCTTCATCCTGCAAATGCAACTCATCGCCAAATGAATGACGAAGAGCTTGCTGCAGCTGGCATCAGCCCCGATCTTGTGCGTCTTTCGTGCGGTATCGAAGACACTGCCGACCTCATTGCTGATATTGACCAGGCTCTTTCGTTTGCGTAGTCGATGCATCAGTGCAGATGCCACGAAGTGAGAGTTCTTCTGTATAAGCGTTTGCTGCCGTGTACGCCGCCCCCGACTTGTTCGAGGGCGGTTTTTTATGGCTTACGTATATAATGGCAGGTGGTTTGGTTCTGCGTGAGTAGACATGTTCACGTAAATGCCCGCCTATCACAATCCGTTAAGCTAGAGGGTCCCTTTCGCCATGCGTGACGTACACTGCCATATTCTTCCTGGAGTAGATGATGGTGCTCGCACCATGCAGGAATCGCTGCTAATGCTTTCCGAGGCCATGAGAGCGGGCATCACTTCCATCGTATGCACGCCACGGTGCTGCGACCCCTGGTTCGACTTCCCCCGTATGTGGCAGGCGTATCTTCAGTTAAAGCGCCATGCGTCTGCTATCCCTGGCGCACCTGAGCTTTCTATGGGCTTTGAAGTCGACTATCACAAACTGAAGAAGCTTGGGATGGACGCAGCTGTTCAGCTCGGCAACGATCAGGGGGAATTTCTACTGGAACTTCCCCAGGGCACCTTGCCACTCGATTGGGAATTCATGGTTCACAATCTGCAACGTAAGGGTTTCAAGGTCATAATCGCAAACACGGAGCGATGCCGTGAAGTCCAGAAGGATATCGATGTTGCGCGCCGTTTCGTTTCGGCTGGCTGTGAATTGCAAATATCTGCGGACTGTATATACGGAGGCTTTCTGGATCCTTCGCGCCGTGCGGCGAAGAAGCTGGTGCAGGCCGGCTTGGTTCGCCATTTGGCCAGTGATGCTCGCCACCCTTCCGACTACGAGTTGTTTACCGAAGCGATGGATTATTTCAGACGCTTTGCTGATTCTGGGGCTATGGAAAACAAGAGCATAGAAGAAGTTGAGCGCGAGTGCGCCGAGGCGGAAGCTTGTGCTGACCAAAAGAGAAAAGGGCATGGATCCGGCTTTGATAGGGGGAAGGTGTCCTCCAGGGTGGATGGCTTTGCTCGTCAGGCTGTTGCAGGCGGTAAACGCCCCCTTGATCCTGAGGCAGAGACATATCGTAGCGACATGGCGGCTATAGAGGGTATCGGTGGAAATGCGGAGGGCCTTGGGTCCCGGGGTGCCATTGCGCCTAGTGTGGTCCGCTCTTCCGGAAGCAGAAGAGCCATCTCGGAAAATCCTGTAGCCAACCCAGGGAAGCTGCCCCTTCCGGTTGAAGGCGGTACTGCTCGTGCGCCGTATCTTGAGCCAGCCGAGCGTTCTTCGGATGCTGCTCTCGACGCTATGTTTGACGACGTTCCCGTTCGCGGAAAGCACGCGCGAAGGGACTAGAGCTTGCTGGGTTGTTGCTCTGCGTGGATGGATTAACGACATTAATAAGTAGCCTCTCACCTCTATATATAGGATTCACCTATAGATAAATCTCTATTTATAGGTTTCATTTCTGAGGCCTTGGTGCGACAATAAAACTGTTAGCGATACCGAAGCTAGCAGCTTTGTCGCATGCGCCCCACGCGATACCCCTCTCGCGCGCGGGCGCTTTTGTGCGAGGGGAATTCCTCTTCTTGCTTTTGTTCTTATTCAGCCATGCGTGCGCATGTTTTGCTTACTTCTGCGCTGTGTTTAGCAAGGTTCTGTTGTGGTCCTTCCCTTGAGTTTAGCGACTCCTTGCACATAGCTTGGCTTGCGACTGTCTATCAGGCGATACGGGCTAAAGCGGACATACTTTTTGAGCCATTGCCCCAATTGCCGCCAGTCTCGTTTTTATTGCCAGTCAGTTTGTTCGGCGATCGTGTTTTTGTGCCTTGCGATTGGTTAGCTCTTCAGGGGCGCCGCATGCACAACCTACGGGAACGTCGGGCGATCCGTCGCCCTCCGAGGGCATGCTTGCTGCGCGGGCGGGCGGTTATTTTTCGACGGCGAACGTCTTTCTATAAAAAAGTTATTGACGGCTAACTTTATTCTTGTTAAGTTAATCACGGTTAACTTAGAGGAAGCAAAACTTCCGGTGAAGAACTTCTACACCTCTTCATCGGCAATGTTCTCTTCGGGCTCATATTGGGATGTTGCCACTGCTTTGTCCTTTTATTCGCCGGAAGTTGCGCCGACTCGAAATCTCTTGCTTTTGGACAGGAGTGTGAACGAGAAAGAACCCGCCTTATGGCGGGTTCTTTCTGTTTGGGCTACTTGTGCAGGCTTGTGGGGCTTGGGTAATCGGGGGCAAAAAAGACGCGGTGAGGGTTCTTTCTCGCTTTCGGTTTATTTTTCATTCGGCGTTTTCGTTTTCCTGAACCCGAAGCGGGTTAGCGCAGAACCAACAAGAGTTGCAACGGTATCTACCGCCCAATCGGCAGGGTCGCAGCTTCGGCTGGGGACGAACAGCTGATGCCATTCGTCGGTGATGCCGTAGAGGCTTCCAATAGCCAGCGCCGCAAGAAGCGCGATGCGAGGGTTTAAGTGAAAGCGCAGTGCGTTGAATAACAACGCGCCGAAAACAAGGTACTCGGTGAAATGGCCGACGGGAGAAACGTCAACTTCATGGCCGAATATCCACTGAGCGCCTGCTGAAAGCATGCCTTTGATTGCAGAGACGATGCCGAGTCCGCTGTTTATTGATTCGCCGCTATTGGCAGACATCCAGAAAATTGCCGCTGCCATAACGGCAACCGCTAACCAGCTGAGGGCGATTTTTGCAGAGCGGGAAAGATGATGGGGTAAACAGGTGTTCATGGATACCTTCCGGGTAGTAGGCGACAGCCTTTTGCGTTGTTCAAAAGCACTAGTAGGGTACGTCATCATGTTGTTGGGAGGGCGCAGTGCAACGCTGCGGTAAGATAAATCACAGCATTTCGTCACCAAGGAGGGATTTTGTTGGAAGAGGGCAAGCGGGCTCAAACGCAGGTAATTGTGCTTATTTCCATCGTTATCCTTGGTTCGTGCTTGGGAAATCTCTCGCAAACCGCTCTGAACGCCATGTTTTCTGGCATGGCTGCCGACTTCGGTGTTCAGATGGAGCTTGGTCAGTGGGTTACTACGTTGTATATGTTGGTGCTGGGAATCACCGTGCCTGTGGTTACCTATCTTATGCGCCGTTTCCCGCTGAAAAACGTGGTGCTGGCGGCATTGCTGCTGTTGGTGATAGGCGCCGCTATCGATGTGGCAGCCCCCAGTTTTGAGGTGCTGGTTGCCGGTCGTGCCCTTCAGGCGGTATCGGCGGGCATTACCATGCCCATGATGATCAGCATCGTTATGACTTCCTTCCCGCGCGATAAACAGGCAACCGTTATGGGCATTGCAGGCATCGCTATGGGCTTTGCTCCCAACATTGGGCCTACCATTGGCGGATGGATGATCGGGTTTGCTGGGTGGCGCAGCTTTTTCGTGGCGCTGTTTGTCTGCGCGTTAGTTCTTCTGCTGCTAGCTGCGGTATTGATTACGCGCCGTCCCCAGGCAAATTCGTCCGCAAGGCTCGACGTTTTGTCATTATTGCTTTCCGCTTTGGGCTTCGGCGGTTTGTTGCTTGGGTTCTCCAATGCTTCAAGCTTTGGGTTGGCAAGCCCATATATTTGGGTTCCCGCAATTCTTGGTGCGTTGTTCTTGGTGTTGTACCTGCGTAGACAAAAGCATGTCGAGCATCCTCTTACCAATTTGCGTATCTTCGATTCGTGGCGTTACCGCGTGAGCTTCTGGGCGGCAAACGCATTGTTCGCCAGCTTTATGGGCATTACGCTGATAATTCCGCTGTTTATTGAGAACCAGTGGGGAGGCACAGCGCTTCAGGCGGGTTTGGCCTTGCTGCCAGGTACGGTGGCGGCTTTTATCGTGAACCCCCTGGCTGGTTGGCTGGTGGACCGCATTGGGGCCCGTCCTGTAGTTGTGGTTGCTTCGGTGTTTTTGGCGGTTGGCGCGGTTTCCATGGCCTTCATTGACGAAGCCACCCCGTTTTGGGCCATTGTTGCGCTACAAGGAGTTCGTGCCACCGGCGTTTCGGGTTTGATTGGGCCGTTGACTTCGTGGGGTATGGCCGATTTGCCGCACGAGATCATGACCGATGGTTCTTCGTTTGGCACCGCGGTCCGTCAGGCATGTGCTTCTGTTGGCACGGCGCTTATGGTGTTTGCCATTGCTGCAGGCGCATCGGCGGGAATGTCCTTGATGGGTTTTCATGCGGCATTTGCCGTTTCTGGCGCTTTTGCGGTAATGGTGTTCGGCCTTGTTGTTGCTCGCGTTCGTTAGATGCGTGCGTTGCTAAAGCGAAAATCGGAACGGTCTGTGCCGAATTGCGGGGAAGCGCAAAAATTCTTCGGTAGCTCTCTTTTCGTGCGCTGTTTGCGTGGGTAGAATACGTCCCATGGATACTGAAATTAAAATACGCATGGCAACGAAGGAAGACGCTCCCGCGTTGCTGGAAATCTACACTCCTTACGTTCTCGAAACGGCGGTAACGTTCGAAATAGAACCGCCCTCGTTGGAGGAGTTCTCCGCGCGTGTCGAGCGCGTTCTTGAGCGTTACCCCTACATCGTGGCCGAAAAAGACGGCCTTATTCTTGGCTATGCCTACGCTCAGGCGTTCCGCCCGCGTGCGGCATATGCCCATTCCGCCGAAACCTCAATTTATGTTCGCAAAGACCTGCGAAGCCGCGGTTTGGGTCGTCGTATGTACGAAGCGCTGGCTAAGCTGCTTTTGCTGCAAAACGTATTCAATATGGAAGCGTGCATCGCTCATTGCGATCCCGCTGATGAATATGTGCCCGCAACAAGCCGCCTTTTCCACACCCGCTTGGGCTTCGAGCATGCGGGCCGTTTCAACAAATGCGCGCTGAAGTTTGGGCGTTGGTACGACATGATCTGGATGGAGCGTATTTTGGCGAAGCCTGCGGCGCAGGAAACCAGCCCTTTCCGTCCCTTGCCTGACATCGATCAGCCCTATATCGACTCAATTTTGAGCAGGGCTTAACCACTCTTTCCATTTCACTGATTACGAAGGCTGCCTTGAGCAGCCTTTTTTGTGTCAAAAACAAGGCGGCTCTCTTTCGCGCGGCAGCGTAAGGTGCCACGCGCGTCCGAGGCGCCGCAGGAAACGATGGGCACAGTCGCGCCGCCGTCCATGGTAAGGTGCCACGCATGTGCGGGGTGTCGGTGTCTTCGATGCGAAGCTCAATATCCGCTTGCGGGTGAAAGGTGTCCGTCTGCGCGGTAAAACAGGAGGAGCTTTCTTCTGACTCATTCGCTTCGGCACTTTAGTGTGCTATACTGCGGTCTGCTTTAGTTAAGTAAAGTCTTACCGCTGAAATGAGGTAGTAATGAAGAAGAAGTTCCTTTCGGTGTTGGCCGTGGCTTGCGTTGCCTGCCTTTCTGCCGCCCTGCTTGCGGGTTGCTCGCAGCAGCAGTCCAGCTCCAACGACGGTAACCCTGCCGACAACAAGCTCATCGTGGGCTTCGATAACAGCTATCCGCCGTATGGTTTTATGGACGAGAACAACAACCCTACTGGTTTTGACCTTGATCTTGCTCAGGAAGTTGCCAACCGTAACGGTTGGGACATCGAGCTTTCTGCCATCGATTGGGATACCAAGGATGCTCAGCTGAACCAGGGTACCATCAACTGCATCTGGAACGGCTTCACCATGGAAGGCCGCGAAGATGACTACACCTTCTCCGAGCCCTACATGCTCAACGAGCAGGTAATCGTTGTTAAGAAGGACTCCGGCATCACGTCCCTTTCCGACCTTGCTGGCAAGACGGTGGTAACCCAGGCTGACTCTGCTGCGCTCGATGTACTTGAGGGCGACAAGAAGGACGTTGCCGATACCTTCAAGAGCCTGCAGACGCTTCCCGATTACAACAACGCATTCATGCAGCTTGAGTCTGGCATGGTAGATGCCGTTGCTTGTGACCTTTCCATCGCTCAGTATCAGATTGCTGCTAAGCCCGACGCCTATCAGCAGCTTGATCCCCTGAGTAGCGAGCACTATGCCGTTGGCTTCAAGAAGGGCGACGACGCTCTGGCGGCTAAGGTTACCAGCACGCTCAAGGATATGTACAACGATGGCACGGTTGAAAAGCTCATCGAGAAGTACGCCGATTACGGCATGAGTGCTGAGAACTGGGTGCTTAAGTAAGGAAAACAAAGCGAGTCCGCGCTCTTCGTCGGCTTTTCTGGAAGCTGGCGCAAGAGCAGCGATCTCGACACTGCTGGGCGGAAGGCTACCCCCTTCCGCCCTTTGTTGCGTTCGGCGGCTGAATCGCATGGCGCATGAAGGAGGAAGATTATGGAGCTTGGCGTTATGGTTAGCGCCTTGATGGATGGCTTGGGGCTTTCCGCCTGGATTTTCGTGGTTACGCTGGTTGGCTCTTTGCCGCTGGGCATCGTGGTTGCCTTGTGTCGAATGAGCTCATTCAAGCCGCTATCGCTGCTTGCCCAGTTCTACATTTCCATTCTGCGTGGCACTCCGCTGATGCTGCAGCTGATGGCCTTTATGTTTGGTCCTTATTATCTGCTGGGAATGAATATGGGCACCGACTGGAAATTCGGTGCTTGCGCCGTGGGCTTCATCTTGAACTATTCGGCTTATTTTGCCGAAATATACCGTTCGGGCATTCAGTCTATTCCGAAGGGCCAGTACGAGGCTGCTTTGGTTTTGGGCTACTCCCGTTCGCAAACTTTCTTCAAGATCGTGCTACCCCAGGTGATCAAGCGCATTTTGCCTGCAATGGGCAATGAGATCATCACCCTGGTAAAAGATACTTCTTTGGCATTTGTATTGGGTATGGCGGAAATGTTCTCGGTTGCCAAGGCCCTTGCCGCAAGCAACGTGTCTATGATCCCCTATGCCATTGCGGCGCTTATCTACTGGGTGTTCTGCCTCTTCATCGAATTCATTTTGGGGCGCGTGGAAAAGAAGCTTGCCTACTACCACGACTAGCGTGTTGGCTTGAAGAATATGGGAAAAGGGGTTTCCTCTATGGAAAATATGCCGGTTGTGAACCTAGGCCATGCGCGCAAGGCGTTTGGCGGCAATGAGGTTCTAAAAGATATTTCGCTTACGGTAAACCAGGGCGATGTGCTGTCTATTATTGGTCCTTCGGGCGGCGGCAAGTCCACGCTTTTGCGTTGCATGACGTTGCTTGAAACGCTGGACGCTGGTTCGCTTGCGTATGGTGATGTGAAAGTTGCTGAAGCTGACTCCACGGGCAAAGCGGTGTATGGCGGCAAAGATGTGCTTGCCCAGGCTAAGAAACGCTACGGCCTGGTTTTCCAGAATTTCAATCTGTTCCCGCATTTCACGGTGCTGCAGAACGTGACCGATGCCCTGATTAGCGTGCAGAAGCGCCCAAAGGAAGAAGCGCTTGCACGCGGACGCGAGCTGCTTGCCAAGATGGGGTTGGCCGATAAAGAGGATATGGTTCCCTGCGAGCTTTCCGGTGGTCAGCAGCAGCGTGTTGCCATTGCCCGTGCTTTGGCGCTTGACCCCGATGTGCTGTTCTTCGATGAACCCACGTCTGCGCTCGACCCAGAGCTTACGCAAGAGGTCCTGCGCGTTATTCGCGAGCTTGCCGACGAGCACATGACCATGGTTATCGTGACACATGAAATGGCGTTTGCTCGTGACGTTGCCGATCGCGTTGCGTTTATGGATGGCGGCGTTATCGTCGAGGAAGGCCCAGCTCAGCAGGTTATCAACAACCCGCAGCATAACCGCACCAAGGCATTCCTCGCGCGTTTCCAGGAAGGCGCAGCCGATTAAGTATTACAGAGCCCTTGTTTCTGCAGGGGCTCTTTTGTTTAGTGCGCGGTATTAGCGCGTAGTTTTGGTATGCACAGTATGCTGGCTTTGAAAGGGGATAAGCATGATAGTTTCCATTGAAGGTCATACGCCAGATGTTTCCAGCGCTGCGTTTGTGGCTGATAACGCCACGGTTTGCGGTGATGTGAAGGTAGGGGAGGATTCCTCTATCTGGTTCGGTGCGGTGTTGCGTGCTGAGTGCGAGCCGCTGCGCATCGGCGATCGGACTAACGTGCAGGATAACGTTGTCGTGCATATCGATAGCGGTTTTCCCGTAACTATCGGCAGTGACGTTACAGTGGGACACGGCGCGATAGTGCATGGCTGCACCGTGGAAGATGGCGTGCTGATAGGCATGGGGTCTACCATTCTCAATGGCGCCGTAATTGGCGAGGGTTCGGTAGTTGCTGCGGGAGCTTTGGTGCTTGAAGGGGCTGTAGTGCCGCCTTATTCGCTGGTTGCCGGTGTCCCTGCGAAGGTGAAGAAAGCCCTTAGTGCTGAAGAAGTGAAGAACCGTATTGACTATTACACGCCTCGCTATGTAAGAGAGGCTAAGTTGTACGCAGGGTCGAATTAGAGATATGTAGGACAACTTCCATATGCCTTATTGGCTTGTGGGATATCGTTCTACTAAAAAGAAAGACTAAAAAGAAAGGGCCCGCTTATGCGAGCCCTTTCTAGGTTGTGGAATGATTGCCTATTCCTCGGTTGCCTTCAGCAGACCGTAGCCGCCATTGTCACGGCGATACAGGATGTTTACGGCATTGGTGTCGCGATCGATGTAGGCGAAGAAGTCATGACCAAGCAGGTCGATCTGAACCAGGGCCTCTTCTTCGGTGAGGGGCTCGAGGACCAGTTCCTTAACGCGTACTACTTCGTCATCAGCGGAAAGCTCCTGCATCAGACCATCGATGTCGAGCTTGGTGCCAGCCTTGGCGGGAGCGTCTGCGATCTTCTTGTCGATGATGCGGGTCTTGTATTTGCGGAGCTGGCGCAGAACTTTAGCAGCGGCAACGTCAATTGCGGCGTACATATTCTCGTCGGTTTCTTCTACGCGGATGATGTGGCCGCGTGCGCGCATGGTAACCTCGCACTTAGCGGGGGTGGGGTTAGCAGGATTCTTTTCGACCTGCAGTACAACCTCGGCAGTAAGGGGGTTGATGTCCATGACCTTCATGGAGTTGCCGATTTTTTCTTCGGCATAAGCGCGGATGGGATCCGTGATGGGCATCCTGCGGCCGGTGATGGTGATTTCCATGATTTCACCTCTCAAACTGAAACGAACTTCGCGGTTTTTCGAGGGGCCCCTCATGAAACTGGAATGCCGAAAACGACAATTCATGCTGTGCGGAATGCGTGTTGGATGCACCTTTGCAGCACCTTCTGTAATGGGAGGCGGTTTCGTATTTCCCCTCGTCAACCGTCTTCGCTTATTAGTCTAGCGCACTTCTTTCTGATTTCATCAATAAAAATGAACTTGTTCTAAAACGTTGTATAAACGTTGCTATTGGTAAGGCATTTTGAATGATTTGCTCTGTTATTGTGGAACGCTGAAGAGAAGCGGAGGAATACCCCATGGCCCACAAACCGCATAAGGAAACCGGCATCTTCATTAACGAGGTGTCTTCCCATCAGCGTCGCTACCATAAGGTGCTGGAGCTCACCCATTCAACCACCAAGGCGGCGGGCGTCATGCTCCTTGGCGCTATTGTTGCACTGGTGGTGGCGAATACGGCAGCGCACGAAGGGTTTATCGAGTTCTGGCACACCGAAGTATCCTTTGGGTTTGGCGCAGAGCACGCAGAGATGTCGTTGGCCCACATCATCAATGATGTGCTTATGGCCATTTTCTTCTTGTTGGTTGGACTGGAAATCAAGTACGAAATGACGGTGGGCGAACTTACCGATGTTCGCCAGGCTATTCTGCCTGTTGCTGCTGCTATTGGCGGCGTGCTCATGCCTGTAGGCATCTACCTGCTGTTCAACGCAAGCAACCCCGAAACGGTTATGGGTTGGGGCGTGCCCACTGCAACCGACATTGCTTTCGCGCTTGGTATTTTAGCGTTGTTGGGATCGCGCGTTCCTGCCGGCTTGCGTGTGTTCCTCAGTACTCTTGCGGTAGCCGATGACATTGTAGCCATCTTGGTCATTGCCGTCTTCTACGGGCACAGCCCTTCAATGATGTGGTTGGCGGCTGCAGCGGTGGTCATGGTTGTGCTTGTTGCGCTGAACCGCACCCATGTGTATTCATTAGTGCCTTATTTGTTGGTGGGCGCAGTTCTGTGGTACTGCATATTTATGTCGGGGGTTCACTCGACCATTGCCGGCGTGCTACTGGCCTTTGCTATTCCTTCCCGTTCGCATGTGAGGTTGAAGAGTTTCGCAAGCTGGTCGGGGCAGCGTGTGAAGGAAGCGGAGGAAAGCTATGTCCCCGACGAGCCGGTAATCGGGCAGACCGACTACTTGGCTAGCGTAACGCGCTTGGCGCGCGTTTCCCGCCAGGTGGTCCCTCCTGCAACGCGTTTGGAGCGCAGACTGTACCCATGGGTGTACTTTGCGATTCTTCCCTTGTTCGCCCTGACCAATGCCGATGTGGCATTCATACAAGTGCCTGCGGGTGATATTCTTTCGAGCCCTATCTTTTTGGGCGTGTTCTTTGGATTGGTAATAGGCAAGCCTGCGGGCATCATGCTTATGAGCTTCATTATCGTGAAAACGAAACTATCTACTTTGCCCGAAAACGTGAATTGGTCCCATATGCTTGGTGCGGCGCTTTTGGGCGGCGTGGGCTTTACCATGTCCATCTTTGTGGCCAACTTGGCTTTTGCCGACGCTGCGTACGTAATGGTTGCCAAGGTGGCCATTTTGGCGGCATCGTTGGTGGCAGGCGTTTTGGGTTTCACGTTCTTGTTCTTCCAGGCGAAAGCCGCCACGCGTCGAGGTCAGCGTTTCGAAATGGAGCTTCCCTCCGCCAACAACAGGCAGTCGCACGCCGCGCACGAGGCTGAGAGACGTTATAAGCGAGAGCTCATTCAAGACGAGAATGAATAGTTATATTCCGTTGAGCTGGCGTTATGAAGCGCACCTTCACATATCTTTGCGTTGTTCAATGCGGGTTTGTTACCATTGCAAAAGCTGAATTCTTGCACTAGAGATACGTCTCGAATATGTGCAAGGTCAACGCGAAAGTGCTAGGAGGCCCTTTCATATGACAAAACAGACATGCGCTTCCAAGTCTAAGGTGGCTTTGAATGCTGCTTTTGCTGCCATTTTGGCCGTTGGACTCTCCGTCCCTGCAGCCAGTGCGTTCGCTGCGCCTTCCGACGATAAGCAGGCAGAGGCTCAGGCTGCCCTGCAAAAGCTCAATCAGTATCAGAGCGAGCTTGATCAGGCTTCTGCTAATTATGAAGCTGCTCATCAGGAGCAGATCGATGCCCAGAATCGTGTAGACGAAGCTCAGAAGCAGATCGAAGAGAAAACCGCTCAGATCGAAAAGGATCAGCAGCGTCTTTCCGATCGTGCTCGCGATATGTACCGTTCGGGTGACACCAATTTCTTGGACGTTATCTTGGGTGCATCCTCTTTTGAACAGTTCGCCACTACCTGGAACATGTTGGAAACCCTGAATGGCAATGATGCTGAACTGGTTTCCGAAACCAAGACCGCTCGCGAAGAGCTTCAGGCTGCAAAGCAGGAAGCTGAAGAGCAGGCCAAGGTAGCATCCGATAAGGCAGAGGAAGCCAAGTCTGTTGCTGAGGCAGCAGACCAGAAGGCATCTGAGATGCAGCAGACCTATCACAGCCTTTCCGCTGAGGCTCAGGAGCTTATCAGCCAGGAGCGTGCTGCCCAGGAAGCTCAGCAGCAGGCTGCCGCAGCAGCTGCCGAGCAGAATGGCACGGCAGGTAACGATGCTGCAACCACCATCACGAACAACAATCGCAACAACGCAGCCTCTAGCAATTCGAGCAGCAGCTCCAACTCCAACAAAAACAATGCTTCAAGCTCGGCAACCAACAACAGCAAGCCCCAGTCCGTTTCGGGCAATAGCGTGGTAAACCGCGCTTACTCCCAACTGGGTAAGCCCTATCAGTGGGGCGAAGTTGGCCCGAACTCATTCGACTGCTCTGGTTTGGTAAGCTACTGCCTCACCGGCAGCTACAGCCGCTTGGGTACCACGGGTACCTTCATGGGCTGGACGCGTGTTTCCAGCCCTCAGCCTGGTGATATTTGCGTAAACAGCCATCACTGCGGTATTTACATCGGCGGCGGTCAGATGATCCATGCTCCTCGGACGGGCGACGTGGTCAAGGTAAGCTCCGTGCACAGTGGCATGATTTACGTTCGCTACTAGCGAATCGCTATCATATGATTCTTCGAAAACCCGCTTCGGCGGGTTTTCTTGTTTATACAGGCGAAATTTGAGCGTTCATAATTCAAGCGTAAAATGCACATACGGCTTTGACCTGGTGCTATTTGTGAATATTGCGCATTGAAACTTTGAATACGGCACGGTGGCGTTGCGGCGCAAACCGTTTGCTTGTTAAACTGATCCAGCTATCACTTAATCGCACCACAACACCACCAGGGGGAAACTCACGATGGGTATTTCTATCGCAAAACATAAGCGAGCACTTGCTTCGGCTGCAATGGCCGTGGTTCTTGTTGCGGGTCTTGCCGTGCCTACCACGATTGCTTTGGCAGAACCTACTGCCGCCGAAAAACAGGCTGAAGCGCAGCAGGCGCTCAATAAACTCAACGAGATGCAGCAAAAGCTCGATGAGGCTTCGAATAACTACTACACGGCTATCGACGAGCAGAAGGCCGCCGAAAAAAAGGTGGAGGAAGCTCAGGGAAAGGTAGACCAGAAAACCAGGGAAATTGAAGGCTACCAGGAAAAGCTCGGTACCCGCGCTCGCGATATGTATCGCTCGGGCAATACCGGGTTCCTCGACGTAATCCTGGGCGCTTCTTCGTTTGAGCAGTTTGCCACCACATGGAATACGCTTGAGCGGCTTAACGAAAACGATGCCGAATTGGTAACCGAAACCAAGAACGCACGCGAAGAACTGGAAAACGCCAAGCAGGAAGCCGAAGAGCAGGCTGAGGTTGCCGCCAACAAGGCCGCAGAAGCCAAATCCGTAAAGGATGAAGCTGAGGCAACCACCGCTCAGATGCAGCAGACCTACGACAGCCTTTCTGCCGAAGCGCAGGAATTGATGCGCAAGGAAGAAGAGGCTGCCGAAAAGGCTCGCCAGGAAGCTGCCGCCCGTGAAGCAGCTGCCGCTGCCGCAGCATCGAAGAACAATGGGGGCGGTACGGTAGACAACAGTGCCGTCCAAACCGTAACAGGCAACACGGTAGTTGATCGAGCCTATGCCCAGCTTGGCAAACCTTATGTATGGGGTGCAGCTGGCCCGAACTCCTTCGACTGCTCTGGCCTGGTTGGATACTGCATCACCGGCAAAATGGGCAACCATTGGTGTACCACCTACACCATGGCAAGCTGGAAGTGTGTTACCAATCCTCAGCCTGGCGACTTCTGCCTAAACAGCCACCATACGGGTGTTTATATTGGCAATGGTCAGATGATCCACGCGCCACGAACGGGCGACGTAGTTAAGATCAGTGCTGTTCATTCTGGCATGTGGTACGTTCGCTATTAAGCGGTGTTCCGCCAAGCGGGTGAAGTGTTTGCAGGTAGGCGCTGCTTTGGATAGGTAACGAACTGGTATTCGTATTTATGGAGGGCATTTGCATGCCCTCTTTTCTTTTGCAGGAAGTGTGGTACTATAGCACCCGCTAATCACAACAGCGGGATGTGGCTCAGCTTGGTAGAGCGCTGCGTTCGGGACGCAGAGGTCGCAGGTTCGAATCCTGTCATCCCGACCATTACAACCACTGAGGGGTATCCTGAAAAGGGTACCGTTCTTTTTTGTTAGAGTGCTTTTATATGTACTCGCAGTAAGAAGTTGGGGCTCTCGCAGGGTGCCAACTCACCACCACGGAGGTGCTTCATGAAGATTGGACCTTTCGGTCCCCTTGAGATCGTCATCATCCTCGTTGTAATTCTCGTTCTTTTCGGACCCAAGAACCTTCCCAAGCTTGGTACCGCAATCGGCAAGGCAGTTAAGAATCTGCGCGAAGGCCTAGGCGGCGGCAAGAAGGTTGAAGAGGCTGAAGAGCCCGCTCCTAAGGCGGCAGACGCCAAGGAAGAAATCGAAGTTGAGGTTATCGACAAGCCCGCGCCTGGCAAGAAGGCAGAGGCTGCCGAAGAGGCTAAAAAAGAAGAAGCATAGAGCTAACCGCTTCGCTTCATCACTGGTATGCAAAGGGCACGCTTCTTATGGAGGCGCGCCCTTTTCGCGAGTATAGGAAAGGAAGACTGGCCAGCATATGCATGGCCGAGGGGTGTAAACCATGGAAAACAACTACGTTCTTACTCAGGAAGGCAAGGAAAAGCTGGAGCAGGAGCTCCATTTCTTGGAAACCGAAAAGCGCGCAGAGATCGGCGACCGTATCCGCGTTGCTCGCGAATTCGGCGATATTTCCGAGAACTCTGAGTACGACGACGCAAAGAATGAGCAGGCTGCAAACGAGGTCCGCATCGCAGAGATCACTCGTATCCTCGGCGAGGCAACCATCGTGGAGGCTCCCACCGAATCTGGTCGCGTTAACATCGGCAGCCGCGTAACGGTAGATATGGGTGGCCGCGAGCGCGTATTCACCATTGTTGGCGGCGCAGAGGCAAACTCCGCCGAGGGCAAGATTTCCAACGAATCTCCCGTAGGCGCTGCCCTTTTGGGTCATAAGCAGGGCGAAGCCGTAGAGGCTCAGGGCCCCACCGGCCGCGTTATCAAGATGACCATTCAGGCAATCGAGCGCTAAGCAAGCTTTAAGGAATTCACATGGCAGAAGAAAACAACGAGCAAGTAATCGAAGACGATCCGATCGAGGTGCGCCGCGCCAAGCGCGAGGCTCTATTGGCAGAGGGCAAGAGCCCTTATGGTCACGCTGCATTCGAGTACTCCCATCACATTGTCGACTTGGATGAAAAGTACGCCGAGCTGGCCGATGGCGAAAACACCGAAGATGCTGTTTCCATTGCGGGCCGTGTTATGGCCAAGCGTGTTCAGGGCAAAATCATCTTCTTCGAGCTCCAGGATGCCACCGGTCGCATTCAGCTCTTCTGCCGCATCAACGCTTTGGGCGAAGACGTCTTTGCCGAGATGAAAGACCTCGACCTGGGCGACTGGATTGGCGCGCATGGCCTTATGATGCGCACGCGTCGCGGCCAGCTTTCTGTTGCCGTTGATTCGTTCCAGTTGCTCTCCAAGGCGTTGCGTCCGCTGCCTGAAAAGTTTCATGGCCTGAACGACAAAGAGACCCGTTACCGCCAGCGCTATGTCGACCTTATCGTTAACGATGAAGTGCGCGATACCTTCCAGAAGCGCTCGAAGATCCTCTCGGCTTTCCGCCGCTACATGGAGGCGGACGGTTATTACGAGGTGGAAACGCCCATCCTTCAAACCGTGCAAGGCGGTGCAACCGCTAAGCCGTTCATCACGCACTTCAATGCGCTGAATCAGGAAAACTATCTGCGTATTGCCACCGAGCTTCACTTGAAGCGTTTGCTGGTTGGCGGTTTCGAGCGCGTGTTCGAAATCGGTCGTATCTTCCGCAACGAAGGTATGGATCCCACTCACAACCCTGAGTTCACTACCATGGAAGCCTACTGCGCTTTCAACGACCTGCAAGGCATGAAGAAGCTTGCTCAGGGTGTTATCAAGGCAGCCAACGCTGCAGTGAACGACTCCGAACAGCTTGAGTACCAGGGTCAGACCATCGACATTTCGGGCGAGTGGCCTTCCATTCCCATGACGGAAATCGTTTCCAAAGCACTCGGCGAAGAGGTTACGCTTGACACGCCTGTTAGCCATCTGGTTGAGGTTGCCAAGAAGAACGGCATCGAGGTGAAGCCCGAGTGGACTGCCGGCAAGCTTATTGCCGAGCTGTACGACGAAATCGGTGAGCCTACCATCGTGAACCCCACCTTTGTTGTGGATTACCCGGTTGAGGTAAGCCCACTAGCCAAGCGCTTCGAGGACGACCCTCGTCTGACTGATCGTTTTGAGCTTGTTATTGCAGGCCATGAGTACGCCAATGCCTTTAGCGAGCTAAATGACCCGGTTGACCAGGCAGACCGCTTCCAGAAGCAGATGGAGGAAAAGGCTTCTGGCGATGACGAGGCCATGGAGTATGACACCGACTACATCCGTGCTCTTGAGTACGGCATGCCTCCTGCGGGCGGCATCGGTATCGGCATTGACCGTGTAGTTATGCTCCTTACGAACCAGCCGAGCATTCGCGACGTGTTGCTGTTCCCCCACATGCGTCCTGAGGCCAAATAGAGGAACCCCTGTTTTATCCGAACAGGGATGATCTTGTGTGAAATAGCGGGTGAGAATTTCGGGACTGTCCCCAAAATTCTCACCCGCTTCTGTATTCTAGTCACAGATTGTTAACGGGTTAGCACTCGCTGTTTTTGAGTGCTAGCATTATTCCGAATTAAACTTACTTGCCGAGAGAATCGAGGCTTACATGTCCTTCGACAAGTTTACCGACAAGGCCAGAAAGGTACTGGTGCTTGCCCAGGAAGAGGCTCGTGCGCTGCATCAGCCTTATGTGGGTACCGAGCACGTCCTTTTGGCTTTGTTGAAGGAAAAAGAAGGCTTAGCCGCCCAGGCGCTTGACCATCTGGGCGTTACGTACGAAGCTGCCCTTACCTGCGTGCAGCAACTCATTAAAGGCGATGCATCTACCGACGTTTCGGGCCATTTGAGTTTTACCCCGCGCGTAAAGCGCGTATTGGAAAACTCGCTACGTGAAGCCATGCAGATGGGCAAAAGCTATATCTCTACCGAGCATCTGCTGCTAGGTATTGTTCGCGAAGGCGAAGGCACAGCGATTGATGTACTGCGTAAGCTCGGAGTGGAAGGCGATGCCATTCGCTCTTCCTTGAACGATATGGTGGGTCAGTCTGCGGTGTTCGCGGGCGCTACCAATTTCGATCCCAATGCGGGTGCTTCCGACAGCATGCTGAAGGAATTTGGTGTCGACCTCGCTAAAAAGGCCAAGGACGGCAAACTCGATCCCGTAATCGGGCGAGCTGGCGAAATCGAGCGCGTGATGCAGATCCTCTCGCGTCGCCAAAAGAACAACCCACTCCTTATCGGTGAGCCCGGCGTGGGCAAAACCGCTATTGCCGAAGGCTTGGCTCAGCTTATCGTTGCCGACCAGGTACCCGATATTATTCGCAATATGCGCATCGTCACGCTTGACGTATCTGCCCTGGTGGCAGGCTCCAAGTACCGTGGTGAATTCGAAGAGCGTTTGAAGAAGTGCATTAAGGAAGTTGAGCAGGCGGGCGACATCATCCTGTTCATCGACGAGTTGCATACCCTTATCGGCGCTGGCGCCGCTGAAGGCTCCATCGATGCGGCTGCCATTTTGAAGCCGCCCCTGTCGCGTGGCGAAATTCAGATTATCGGCGCTACCACGCTCGACGAATACCGCAAACACTTGGAAAAGGATTCCGCTTTCGAGCGTCGCTTCCAGACGGTAATGGTGAAGGAACCAAGCGAAGAGCAGGCAGTGCGCATCCTCGAAGGCTTGCGCGATCGCTACGAGGCGCATCATCACGTGCATTTCACCGATGACGCACTGCGCGCCGCAGTAAGCCTTTCCGATCGCTACATCCAGGATCGTTTCCTCCCTGATAAGGCCATTGACGTTTTGGACGAGGCTGGCGCTCGCATGCGCATCCGCAACATGGTCCTACCCGAAGAGGTGCAGAAGATCGCCGATGAACTGCGCAACGTCCGCACTCAGAAGGATGATGCCATCGCCAAGCAGGACTTCAAGCGCGCAGATATCCTGCACGAAAAGGAAGTAGAGCTTGTCGCCAAGCGCGATGAGGCGCGCAAGGCGTGGGAAGAAAAGAACAGCAACACGATTAACGAGGTTGCGGTAGAAGACGTTGCCGATGTGGTTTCCATGACCACTGGCGTGCCCGTTTCCAACCTTACTGAGGCGGAAACCGAAAAGCTGCTCCGCATGGAGCAGGTGCTCCATGAGCGCGTTATCGGTCAAGATGAAGCAGTTACGGCTCTTTCGAAGGCTATTCGTCGTTCACGTTCGGGCCTGAAAGACCCGAAGCGTCCTGGCGGATCGTTTATTTTCCTTGGTCCTTCGGGCGTGGGCAAAACCGAGCTTTCCAAAGCTTTGGCGGAATTTCTCTTCAATTCCGAAGATGCGCTTATCTCCTTCGATATGTCCGAGTACATGGAAAAGCACTCGGTGTCGCGTCTGGTTGGCTCGCCTCCAGGCTATGTGGGCTACGATGAGGGCGGTCAGCTTACCACGGCAGTGCGTCAGCGTCCGTATTCGGTTGTGCTGTTCGATGAAATCGAAAAGGCCCACCCCGATGTGTTCAATATCTTGCTTCAGATCTTGGAGGAAGGGCGCCTTACCGATTCGCAGGGTCGCGTTGTTGATTTCCGCAACACGGTTATCATCATGACTTCCAACGTCGGTGCGCGCGAAATCACGGCTACCACCCCTTTGGGCTTCACCTCAAGCGCCAATGGTGGCATGGACGACAAGGAAATGAAGCAGCGCGTGATGGGTGAGGTAAAGAAGCTTTTCCGCCCTGAATTCCTGATCCGCATCGATGAGATCATCGTCTTCAAGAGCCTTACCGAAGAAGAAATCGTGAAGATCGTCGATCTTATGATTGCCGATTTGCGCGAGCGTCTTATCGAGCAGAACATGTCCATCAACCTGACGCCCGAAGCGAGCCGCTTTGTTGCCAAGGAAGGCACCGACCTTTCCTTCGGAGCTCGTCCATTGCGTCGTGCTATCCAGCGCCTCATCGAGGATCCGCTTTCCGAGCAGCTTCTTGAGGGCCGTTGGAGCAGTGGCTCGGTTATCGATGTCGATGTGGAAGATGACAAGCTCATATTCAATGCGGGTACTGGCTCTATCCCGGCACCGCGCAAGCGTGATACCATAGCTGCCGAGGCTGAATTGCTTCTTGCCGGCTATGATCTTGGTCACGCGGGTATTTCTTCGCGTGGCGGCTCTTCTGCAGGAGGCCAGGCAGCCGACTGAGCCTGAAGTGCACCAGCGCTGCGGCTCTGAATCCGCACCAGGTGTACAGGAGCTATCATGACTGAAAAGACCATCGATCCGATTTTTGCCCCTTCTGTGCTTGAGCACGCCATGGCTATGTTCGATGATGTCAATTTCGATGCCCTCAAGGCGGAACCCCGCCTTGAGGGTGTCGTTGATAAGAACCCCAAAACTGCTGCGATTATCTTGGCCGGCGGCAGCGGCGAGCGTTTTGGTCACGAAGGTGGCAAGCAGCTCGTGGAAATTGCCGGCAAGCCCATCCTCACCCGTTCTGCCGAAGTGTTCGATGCTGTAGGCGATGTGGGCCTTATCGTTATCGTGTGCCCCGAAGAGCGCATGAGCGAATACCTTTCTAAAGCAATCGATCCGTTCCCCTTTGTGACGCCCATTGTTATGGCTCCCGCTGGATCGATTCGCCAAGAATCTGCCTTTTCCGGCCTTGAGCTGGTGCCCGAGGAATACGAGTTCGTTATGCTCCACGATGGCGCAAGGCCTCTTATCACCAAAGAGCTCATCGAACACACCATCAGCACGCTCAAAGGCAATATTGATTGCGACGGCGCATTGGTGGGGCATCCCTCCATCGATACGTTGAAAGTTGTCGAAAACGGGGTAGTGGTTGGCACGCCCGACCGCTCGGTGTTCTGGAACGCTCAAACCCCTCAGGTTTTTCGTGCTGGCATCTACCGCCGCGCTCATGCTTCGGCCCTTTCCGATGGATTTGTGGGTACAGACGATTCTTCGCTTATTGAACGTTTGGGCGGCCGTGTGCTCATGGTTGAGGGAAAGCGCGACAACATCAAACTCACCGTTCCTGAAGACTATCTGATTATCTCTGCGGCAATTCGCGCGGCAATTGAAGACCGCCGAGAGGAGCAACTCTAAGTGACTGAGCAAAACCAAGTTATATCTGCCGTGCCCATGCGTGTGGGTCTCGGTTACGATGTGCATGCCTTTGCCCCTGATCGCAAACTGATTTTGGGTGGCGTAGAAATCCCTCATCATCAGGGGCTTTTGGGTCATTCTGACGCCGATGTGTTGGCTCATGCGGTGGCCGATGCCCTGCTCGGGGCGATTCGAGGTGGCGATATCGGCAAGCTTTTCCCCGATACCGATCCTGCTTATGAGGGTGCCGATTCTCTGAAGCTGTTGGCTGCGGTTGCGAATCTTGTGCGTGAACAAGGCTTTTCTATCGTTGACATCGATTGCGTAATTGCCGCCCAAGCTCCAAAGCTTTCGCCTTATCGCGATATGATGCGTGAAAACCTGGCGACCGCCTGCGGGATCGCGGTAGAAAACTTGGGAGTGAAGGCAACTACTACCGAGTACCTTGGCTTTGAGGGCCGAGAAGAGGGCATTTCTGCTCAGGCTGTGGCGTTGGTATGCCGCTGTAAGTAGCCCGTAGAGCGGGCCCCTTCCTACTGGTAGAATTCGCATGCGGCAGTTGCCGCATATGCTGTTTCGAGGAGATTGCATGATCAAGATTTACGATACCAAGGCGCGTGAAAAGCGTCCCTTTGTTCCCGTTGCCGACGGCAAGGTGAATATGTATGTATGCGGCCCAACTGTGTACAACTACATTCATATCGGAAATGCTCGCACGTTTATTTCGTTTGACACCATTCGCCGTTATCTGATTTGGCGTGGCTACGAGGTGAAGTTCGTGCAGAACATCACCGACGTGGATGACAAGATCATCAAAAAGGCAAACGAAGAGGGCCGTAGCGCTTCTGAGGTTGCTGCGGAATACGCCCAGGCCTTTATCGACGACATGCGTGCTGCCGGCGTAATGGACCCGGATGTTCGCCCTCGTGCCACTGAGGAAATCGACGAGATGATCGCGCTGGTCGAAAAACTCATCGAAGGCGGTCATGCCTACGAGGTTGAAGGCGACGTATACTTTGCGGTTCGTTCGTATGAGGGCTATGGTCAGCTTTCTGGCCGCAATGTCGACGAAATGGAGTCGGGCCATCGTGAGCTGCGCGCAGACGGCCAGGGCTTGGAAGATCGCAAGCGTGATCCCCTTGATTTCGCCCTGTGGAAGGCAGCCAAGCCAGGCGAGCCTTCGTGGGATTCTCCTTGGGGTAAAGGCCGTCCCGGCTGGCATATCGAATGCTCGGCTATGTCGAAGAAGTACCTGGGTCTCCCGTTCGATATCCACGGTGGTGGCGCAGACCTGGCGTTCCCTCATCACGAAAACGAGCGTGCTCAGTCAGAAGCTGCTTTTGGTTGCACGTTCTCCAATTACTGGATGCATGGCGGCATGCTTCAGATCAACCACGAAAAGATGTCAAAGTCGCTGGGCAATTTCCTGTTGCTGCGCGATGTGCTTAAAACCACCGACGCCCGCGTGCTTCGAATGCTGATGCTGCAAACGCATTACCGAAGCCCGCTCGACTTCTCGGACGAGCGTTTGGGCGAATCGGAGGCAATGCTTTCCCGTCTTACCAACTTCGTCAAGAACACCGCATGGTT
>ENA-UOOD01001576-UOOD01001576.1-human-gut-metagenome-genome-assembly--contig:-CS67-NODE-1576-length-22658-cov-4.904747_pt1 | contig 22658 bp, 19 predicted proteins | sample MGYA00242464_ERZ724011 | MGnify/ENA metagenome assembly ERZ724011 | reverse complement strand
GGCTCAGATCGCGTACTTGGCGTTGGCCCTCCTGCGCGGGGGCGACCCCGGGGCTTCTCGCAGGCTCACTTCGCTTCGCTCAGAAGTCGCCTGCCGAGAAGTGCGGGGGTCGCCGCATCTCTGCCCTTGCGATCGGAGGAAGTATGAGTTCAACGGAATATCGGGCTGAATCGTATACGGAGCTGAACGCGCGGGTTGTGGATGCGTGGGTGGCTGACGGCTGGGAGTGGGGTAAGCCCATCTCGCGCGAGCGCTACCAGGCGGCATGCGCTGGCGACTGGTCGATGTTGCTCACCCCGACGCGGGAGGTGCCGCGCGAGTGGTTCTTCGAGGAGATGCACGGCAAGCGTGTGCTCGGCCTCGCCTCTGGTGGTGGACAGCAGATGCCGATCTTTGCTGCCATGGGCTGCGCGTGCACCGTGCTCGACTACTCCGAGGCGCAGATAGCGTCCGAGGTCATGGTCGCCGAGCGTGAGGGCTACGAGATTCGTGCGGTGCGTGCGGACATGACGCGTCCGCTGCCGTTCGAGGACGGCGCGTTCGACCTCATCTTCCATCCGGTCTCAAATTGCTACGTCGAGGAGGTGCTCCCCATCTGGCGCGAGTGCTTCCGTGTGCTGGCGCCGGGCGGGCGTCTGCTCGCCGGGCTGGACAACGACTTCAACTACGTCATGGACGACGAGGAGGAGCGCGTCGTGCGCGGCCTGCCGTTCAACCCGCTCCGCGACTCCTCGCTCATCCCCGAGAACGACCTCCCGGAGTGGGGACTCCAGTTCTCGCACACGCTAGACGAACAGATCCGCGGCCAGATCCAGGCAGGCTTCCGGATCCTGGACCTCTACGAGGACACCAACGGCGAGGGTCGCCTCCACGAGCTGGGCATCCCCACGTTCTGGGCCACGTGCGCTGAGAAGCCCACGGCCTGATGTGCAACAACTCGACTTTCTTAAGCGGCACTCTACCTGCAGAAACTTAAGAAATAGCAGGTAGATGACCTGTTTCTGGCGCTTAGAAATTCGCGGTCGTTGTAGGCTGCCGCTCGCGCGCCCCGGCATCCGGACGGTGCGTCTTGGCGCGCGTCGCCGCGAGCACGGCCACCGAGAGCAGCGCGCAGAGCACGGCCGTGCCGGGGAAGTTGAGCCAGATGCCCGTGAGCCCGAGCGGATGCAGCACCACGAGCAGCACGAGCGGGAAGACGAGCGCCGCACTCACGGAGATAAGCGATGCGGGCAACGGCTTGGCGATGGCATTCACGTAGCTCTGTGTGGCGAAGGCGAGCCAGCGGAAGAGGTATGTGATGGTGAAGAGACCGAGCGCGTCGCGCGAAAGGGCGAGCACCTCGCCCGTGGCGTCGGGCATGAAGAGGGCGATGAGGGCGTCCGGGAAGAGCGCTACCACCGCCACGGCCGCGGCACCGATGGCCGCGGCCGCGAGGAAGCAGCGCTTCTCGAGCGCATGGACGCGACCGTAACGGCGTGCGCCCCAGTTGTAGCTCACGGCCGGCTGCAGTGCCGAGTCCCACGATGAGCAGGACGGAGCAGTGAAGGCGTTGTTGGCCTCCGCGCGCTCGCCGCGGCCGAGCAGCAGCGAGATCACGACCGACGATCCCACGCCGATGAGGTCCGACACGGCGAAGTTGATGACCACGAACGGCATGGCGAGGTTCACGGCGGCAAAGGCGGTCGTGCCGAGGTACTGACCCACGAAGTTGCCGTCGAAGGTCTGGTAGAGGGCGGCTGCGAGCATGCCGATGGCGCCGGGTATGGCGGCCTTGAAGAAGAGGCGCGTGGGCGGGGTCTTTGCGAAGAGCTCGTCAGAGGTCACCGCGCGCCTCCCTCGAGCGTGCCGAGACGCTCGCCAAGGAGGCCGAGGTAGCGCTGGCTGAGTGAGACGAGCGCCGTGCGCTCCTTGGGCGCCAGGTCCGCGAGGGCGGCGCGCTCCGCGTCGATGAGGGGGTCGATGACGTGCTCGACGGTCTTCTCGCCCTCCGCAGTGAGGTGTACGGCCTTGTCGCGCCTGCTGCCGGTCGCGGGGGCAAGCGCGACGAGCCCCTGCGCCTCGAGCCGCTTGAGCGCGGAGTTGATGGTCTGCGGGGGATAGTGCCAGTCCGCGCAGATGGCCGCCTGTGTGAGGTTGTTCCCGCCAAGGCGGATTACGTACAGGAGCCACAGCGCGGCGTCCGAGACGCCCGCGTGGCGCGCGTAGGCGTGATAGAGCTGCTCGAGCTCTTTGCTGGTGCGGTTGTAGGTGATGTGCAGGTCGTTCGTCTTCGGCACGATTTAGCCTCCCAAATTATCCGAAATCGGATAATAACGAAGAGGACTATATCCGATTTCGGATGATATGGAAGGGGTTAATCGTGTCGCCCTACAACAACCTCGATTCTCCAAGCACCGAAAACGGCCCATCTGCCTGCGCCAATTTGCATCTTCGCAGGTAGATGGCCGCTTAGGAAATGCCGCCTGTTGCATGTTGCGGCGTCAACCTGACCCGTGATGTGCGGTTATCATCCTGCATGTGATGAGGGGGCGACATGCGAGGAGGAGCCATGAACTACCGCAAGCTGGGCAACACGGGGCTCGAGGTGAGCGAGATCGGCTTTGGCGGCGAATGGATGGACCGCTCGCCCGAGGAGACGCTTGCGGTGGTGCGCGCCGCGGAGGAGGCGGGCATCAACATCCTCGACTGCTGGATGAACGACGCCACGCGCCGCTCCAACCTGGGTGACGCGCTCCGGGAGCTCGACAGCCGCGAGCGCTGGGTCATCCAGGGGCACCTGGGGTCGGTCACGGTTGACGGGCAGTACACGCGCACGCGCGACCTCGACCTGGTGAGGCCGGCCTTCGAGGATCTTCTTGAGCGCTTTCACACCGACTACGTCGACTTGGGCATGATCCACTACGTGGACAAGGTTGAGGAGTACGAGCGGATCGTTCTGGGCGACAGCCCCTTCATGCGCTACGTGCGCGAGCTGCGCGCGGCGGGCACCATCCGCCACATCGGTCTCTCCACGCACAACACCGAGGTCGCGCGACGCGTTGCCGAGAACCCCGAGATCGAGATGATGCTCTTCTCGGTGAACCCGGCCTTTGACATGATGCCCGCGACCGAGAACCTCGACGACCTCTTTGGCGACTACACGGGCGTGGGGGAGGGCGGCATCAACGCCGACCGCGCCGAGCTCTACGCGCGCGCCGAGGAGACGGGCACGGGCATCACCGTCATGAAGGGGTACGCCGGCGGCCGTCTGCTCGACGCGGCGACCTCGCCCTTCGGCGTGGCGCTCACGCCCGTGCAGTGCATCCACTACGCGCTCACGCGCCCGGCGGTAGCGAGCATCATGGTGGGCTTCTCCACGCCCGCGCACGTGGTCGAGGCCGTTGCCTACGAGACCGCCTCTGCCGAGGAGCGCGACTATGCGAGCGTGCTCGCCGGGGCGCCGCGCCACGCCTACCTGGGTCAGTGCACCTACTGCGGCCACTGCGCGCCGTGCCCCAAGGGCATCGACATCCCCACGGTCAACAAGTTCTACGACCTCGCCGCCCTGCACAACGAGGTACCCGATTCTGTGCGCGACCACTATCGCGCGCTCGATGCCCATGCGGGGGATTGCATCGCCTGCCACGCGTGCGAGGGCCGCTGTCCCTTTGGCGTGAAGGTTGCCGACAAGATGGCCGCGGCGGCGGGGCTCTTCGGGCTCTAGCGAGAGGCGCAACGAGTGCGCGCGGGGAGGGGCTCAGCGAGAGAGAGCCGTGGTAGCACGCGCTCGATGAGCTCAGAGCCCTTGCCCTGCCCGTCCGTGCGATACACAAGATAGAACGTCGCGCGGGCGCTGGCGTCGCTGAGCGGGACCGCGACGCGGGCAACGTTTTCGGTCTGATGCGATGTATACGGCGTTGCCGCCTCGGTGCTAAACGCGAGAGCATCGCTCGTGGAGAGCAGAATCTCAAACATCGAGCGATCCTCCTGCCAGAGGAATGTCGCATGCGGCAGCTCGCGCTCGACGATGCTGCGCCAGAAGCCGATGTTGGTGTATATGAGGAAGGTCTCGCCGTCGATGTCGCAAAAGCGCAGCGTCTGTTTGCTCGCGAGCGGGTGCGTGCGCGGCAGGAGCGCCGAGAGGCTCTCGGTCATGATGGGCTGCGAGATAAAGCCGGGGAGCACGAGCGGGTTGAGCGTGATGGTGGCATCGAGCGTGTCCTCCATAAGTCCGCGGCGCAGATGCTGCTCATCAAGGGATTCCGAAGCGACGATGGTGCCGGGCGTTGTCTCCACCACGAGCTGCGTGACGCGCCAGAGCGGGGCTGGAGCGCAGGTGCCGATCCTCAGCGTGCGTCGGCGCGTCTCGAGCGAGGACAGTTCGTCTCGCATGCGCCGATAAGTGCGGAGCAGGTCGTCGGCGTAGTCTGCCGCGATGCAGCCCGCCTCGGTGAGCTCCGACCTGTTCGCGGTGCGGCGCAACAGGCCGCAGCCAAGCTCGTCCTCAAGCCGCCGGATGGAGCGGCTGAGCGCAGGCTGGGACATATGGAGCTCGGCGGCGGCGCGGGATATGGATCCCGTTCGTGCGACGCAGGCTATGTGCTCGAGCTGCTCGATGGTCATGGGTGTCCCCCGTGTTCTGGTGTGTCCTTCTCAGTATGCACGTTATGCATGCTAACTGCTCGAATGCGTAGGGCGCGGCATTCGCTTTTCGCAGCATGATGGTGGGGTCAAAGGACGGTGCGATTAGGCGAGAAGGGAATCTACCATGGCAAACGTTCAGACCGTGACGCTCAACAACGGTATCGAGATGCCGTGCGAGGGCTTCGGGGTGTTCCAGGTACCCAACCCTGCGGTATGCAAGCAGGCGGTGCTCGACGCCATCGACTGCGGCTATCGCCTCATCGACACGGCGGCGGCCTACATGAACGAGGAGGCTGTGGGCGCCGCCATTCGCGAGAGCGGCGTGCCTCGCGAGGAGCTCTTTGTCACCACCAAGCTCTGGGTGCGGGACGCGAGCTACGAGGGTGCCAAGGCGGCGCTCCAGACCTCGCTTGACAAGCTCGGTCTTGACTACCTGGACCTCTATCTCATCCACCAGCCGCTCGGTGACTACGTGGGGGCCTGGCGCGCCATGGAGGAGGCGTACCGCGCTGGCACCATCCGCGCCATAGGCGTGTGCAACTTCTATCCGGCGCGCTTGGCGGACTTCTGCGAGACCGTCGAGGTGACGCCTGCCGTGAACCAGGTGGAGCTGCACCCGTTCTTCTCACAGGAGGCGGCGCTTGCCACGATGCGCGAGTACGGCGTGGTGCCCGAGGCGTGGGGTCCCTTCGCAGAGGGCAACCACGGCATCTTCACGCACCCCGTCCTCATCGCGATCGGCGAGAAGTACGGCAAGACTGCGGCTCAGGTGGCTCTGCGGTGGAACATCCAGCGCGGTGTGGTGGTTATCCCCAAGTCCGTGCACCGCGACCGCATGGAGCAGAACATCGACGTGTGGGACTTCGAGCTTACCGCAGATGACATGGCGCAGATTGCCGAGCTCACCCTTGACCACAGCGAGATCGTGAACCACGACGATCCGGCGTTTGTGAAGATGCTCCACGGCGTGAGCAGCGTGAGGACTCGTCTTTAGCGACGCAGGCGGACAGGGGACGCTTTGCTGGGAGCATCGATGCTGCCGGCAGAGCGCCCCTTTCCGGAACGTGTGAATCGTTTGAGCTACACGCGCACCACGTAGCCTTCCTTGCGCGGGGCGGCGGTGGGCTCGGGGCCGTCGGCGTAGCCGAGCGCGATGGCTCCCACGCCGCGCAGCGTCTCGGGAAGGCCCCACTCCTTGAGGAGCGCCTTGCCCTCCTCGCTGTCGAAGATCTCGCGCTCGCGATGGATCCAGCAGCTGGAGAGGCCCACGGCGTGCGCCGCGAGCATGAGGTTCTCGAGCACGCAGGAGCCGTCCTCCACGAAGGTGCCGCGTCCGCCGTCGGCGAGCACCACCACGATGGCCGGCGCGCCGTAGTACGGGTCGGTTTCCTTGCCCATGACGGCGGCGTTGAGCGCGCGCAGGCGCTCGCGGGTCTCGGGGCTCGTCACGGCCACGATCACCGGCGACTGGTGCCCGCCGCCCGTGGGCGCGTAGGTGCCCGCCTCAAGCACGGTGTCGAGCAGCTCTTGGGGGACGGGGTCCGCCTTGTAGCTGCGCACGCTCCTGCGCGTCTTGATGAGGTCGATGAGATCGCTTGCCATACGCTGCCCTTTCTCTCGCCGGAAACCGCGATATAGAAAAACCGCCCATCTGCCCAAGGACAGGTGAGCGGCGAAAAGATGATGGCGGCATCCGGAAAAATCCGCTGGGATTTTCGAGCCCCATTATGGGCACTCCCCACGCCGTGTCAAGCGTCGACAAGAACTTCTCGCCCCTGCTTGACTTCCGCAACCAAGGCCCGTACAGTCAGTTCGTCTAAAATCGTGTGGACTTTTCTGGGCGCAAGCCACCTTTTTGCCGCACAACGGAGCTCCGGTTGTGCGGCTTTTTGCGCCGTCAATCACGTGATGACGCGCCAGCCTCCCTCCGAGAGCCCGAGACGCACAGGGCCGAAGCCTCGCGTTGCGGGGCGAGAGGAGGAACGGCTATGGAAAACGTGATCGATCGGCCGATGCCGTCTGCGGGGATGGCGCCCTCGGGACGCCGCCGGGCGGTGGCGGCACTCCAGGTGTTCGCGGGCGGCGCCTGCTATGGGGCGATGGCGACCACCTACAAGCTCGCCTACGCGGCGGGCTTCACCTCAGCGCAGGTGGTTGCAAGCCAGGCGTGGTTCGGCTTCCTGTTCTTCGGGCTCGCGGTGCTTCTCGGCCGTCTGCGCGGTGTGCGGTGGCAGCGTCTTTCCGGCAAGCAGGCGCTCAAACTCATGGGGCTCGGTGCCCTCACCTGCACGACCTCGATTCTGTACTGCTACGCCATGAGCGTGCTGCCCGCACCGGTGGCGCTCACGCTGCTCTTCCAGTTCACGTGGATGGGGCTCGTCTGGCAGACCATCATGACGCGCCGAGCTCCGCGCTTCGTGGAGGTCGCCTCGGCGGCGGTCATCGTGTTCGGCACCGTGTTCGCGAGCGGCGTCTACAGGACGGGGCTTGCGGGCTACGACCCGGTGGCCCTCCTCTGCGCGCTCGGCGCCGCCGTGACCTGCTCGCTCTTCGTGACGCTCTCCGGTAAGGTGAAGGCCCTCTGCTCCAACGAGCAGCGCGGCCTCGTCGTGTGCCTGGGGGCGGGCGTCATGTCGCTCACCGTGTGCCCGGACTACCTGGTGTCGGGCGTCGTCTTCCAGGGCATCCTGCCCTTTGCCGCGGTCGCGGGCTTCTTCGGCCTCATGTGCCCCGTGCTGCTCTTTGGCCTGGGGTCGCCACACCTGCCCGCCGGCCTCTCAACCGTCATGGCCGCTGCGGAGCTTCCCGCGGGATTGTTCATCGCCATGGTCGTGCTCGGCGAGCCGCTCGGCGTCGTCGAGTGGCTGGGAGTGGTGGTGATTCTCGCGGGCGTGTGCCTCGCACAGGCTCCGAGCCTTCTCTCACGGCATACAATGCGGTGAGGCCATGCCGGAGGGCCCCGAGCGCGATGCCGTGGGGTTCCGTCGGTGGCCCGATCTGCCGGGAGAGCTGCGGGCGCCCGCTTACGCGCAGACCGGCTCCGCGAGCACCGTCCCCTCAGGGAACGCGCGGCGGAAGACCCAGCGCGAGAGCGGGCCCGCCACCAGCAGGTTCCACGGCAGCGCGGCGACGAAGTTCCACGGGATGCTCGCGATCCACGTGGGCAGGATCATGGCCGGGTCGCCCACGTGCGTGAACGCCTCGAGCGCGCCGTAGAGCGACATGAAGAGCACCATGGGGAAGACCATCATCGTGCTGATGGCCAGCGTGATGGCAAGGCGGCTGCTCTTGCCCGGCGTCACCAGGAAGCGGAACGCAAACCACTTGGCAAACCGGCTGGCGAGAAGAACGTCCAGCAGCATCGCCACCACGTAGGCCGGCGGGAAGCCGAGCCATGCGTCGGCCAGCGTTCCGGAGCCGAAGCTCCAGCCATACACGCGAGCGACGTTGTAGACGGACATCCAGAGCACCATGCAGAAGCACATGATGATCGTAAAGATGAGGCTCTCGCGTTTGTTGGTGGGCATGGGGGCAGACCTTTCTCGACGGGACCCGCAGGGCGGGCGAATGCGAGGAGCTACCCTACCAACTTTCCACGTCGCGCGTAAGCGGTGATTTTGTGGCGGACGCCCCTGCGCGACAGATGCCCTGGAGGGTTCTGTCGCACGCGGCTTGCGTCACGCCCACCCCAGGAGGTCGCGGATCACGCGGCTGGCGAGCATCTGGCCCATGATGGGGGGCAGGTAGCTCATCGTGCCCAGGAGCGACCCTTCGCTCATCCACTGCTCGTCTGAGATGCGCTCCATGCGGACCGGCTTCTCGTCCGAGAAGAGCACGCGGAGGCCGCGGATGCCGCGGCGGCGGCACTCCTTTCGCATGACGCGTGCGAGCGGGCAGTTGACGGTGTCCTCGATGGCGGCGAAGTGCAGGCGGCAGGGGTCGAGCTTGTTGGCGCCGCCCATCGCGGAGAGCTCGGGCACGCCGCGCTCTTGGCACCACTGCGCGAGGCGCAGCTTCTGCGCCACGGTGTCGATGGCGTCCACCACATAGTCGAGCGGCCCCAGCCCGTCCATCTGCTCGGGCAGCGCGTTCTTGTCGAGAAACGCGGTCACGGCGGTGACGTCCGCCTCGGGGTTGATGTCGAGCGCCATGGCGCGCATGACCTCGGCCTTGGGGCGGCCGATGGTGCTCGTGAACGCGAGCGCCTGGCGGTTGAGGTTGCTCGGCGCCACCACGTCGCGGTCCAGGAGTACGAGGTGTCCCACGCCGCCTCGGACCAGCGCCTCCGCGCAGGAGGATCCCACGCCGCCGAGACCGATCACGGCCACGCGGGCCTCGCCCAGCCGCGCCAGCCCCTCGTCGCCGATGACGAGCCTCAGCCTGTCCGTCGCCGTCTCTGCCACGCCACCCTCCTCTGCAATTTGGGGACGGGTTTATTCTTGCAGCTTTTCTGGGACGGGTCCAACCAGCGGGGCGTCGCGCCGGCTTCAGGCCCGTCCCAAACGAGCAGCGCGTTTGAACCCGTCCCAAAATTGCGTTACCGGTTTGCGACGGGTCGGCCAGAGGCTGCTTTGCTCTGCTAAAGTGCGGCGCAACGAGGGAGGTCAGTATGCACAGAGAGTTTCTGATGGGCAACGAAGCCATGGCCGTGGGCGCGCTCGCCGCGGGCGTGAACGTGGTGGCCGGCTACCCGGGCACGCCGTCGACCGAGGTGCTGGAGACCGTGGCAAAGCGTCGCGGCGAGGGCGTCTACGTTGAGTGGTCCGTCAACGAGAAGGCCGCGCTCGAGGTGGCGGCCGGTGCCGCCTATGCCGGCGCCCGCGCGCTCGTGACCATGAAGCAGGTGGGTCTGAACGTCGCCTCCGACCCGCTCATGAGCCTCTCCTACATCGGCGTCAAGGGCGGTCTGGTGGTCCTCGTGGCCGACGACCCCGGTCCCATCTCGTCCCAGACCGAGCAGGACACGCGCACCTTTGCCGCCTACGCCAAGCTGCCCGTCCTCGATCCGTCGACCCCGAGCGAGGCTTACGCGATGATGGGGGAGGCCTTCGCGCTCTCCGAGGAGCTGGGATGCCCCGTGATCGTTCGCCCGACCACGCGCGTGGACCACGGCTACGAGGACGTCGAGGTTGCCGATCCCGAGGATTGGCGCGTCAACGAGCCCGAGGGCTTCGTGCGCGACCCGTCCCGCTGGGTCATCTTCCCGGCACTCTCCGTGCGCGCACACGCCGCTATCGAGAAGCGCGATGCGGAGCTCGCCAACCGCTTCTCCAGCTACGCGAGAAACACGATGACGCAGACGGCCGGTCCGGGCGCGCGCCCACGTCTCGGCATCGCAACGCACGGCATCAGCGCCACCTACGTCGCGGAGAACCTCACCGAGAAGGACGACGTTCGCGTCCTGCGCATCGCGACTCCGTACCCGTTCCCGGAACCCCTTGCCGCCGAGTTCCTCGACGGTCTCGACGAGGTCCTCTGCGTCGAGGAGCTCGACCCCGTGATCGAGCGAGCCCTCATCGCCACCTGCGGCCGCCGTGGCCTCACAGTAAAGATCCGCGGCAAGCTCACCGCCGACATCCAGCCCTCCGGCGAGAACACCGTCGAGAGTGTGGGGGAAGCCCTTGACCGTTTCCTCGGTAGGGGAGAGGCCAACGAGAGCGAGCGGCAGGGTGATTTCCCGCGCGCAGTTCTGCAGGCCGAAGGCCGAAGCTGTTTGAGCACGGGGAATCACCCTGCCGCCCCCACGCTCCCCGTCCGCCCTCCCGTCCTCTGCGCCGGCTGCCCGCATCGCGCGAGCTTCTACGCCGTCAAGCGCGCCATGCGCGGCCGCAAGACGCTCTTCTGCGGCGACATCGGCTGCTACACGCTCGGCAACGCGAAGCCGCTCGACATGGTTGACACGTGTCTGTGCATGGGCGCGGGCATCAACATCGCGCAGGGCGTGACGCACGTGGAGCCGGACACCGCTGCCTTTGCCTTCGTGGGCGACTCAACGTTTTTCGCCTCGGGCATCACCGGCGTGGTCAACGCCTTCTATAACCAGGCCAACATGACCCTCGTCGTGCTCGACAACTCCACCACGGCCATGACCGGGCACCAGCCTCACCCGGGGACGGGTCGCACGATGATGGGTCAGGTCGTGGAGAGGGTCAGCATCGAGCGGGTGCTGCGTGCCATCGGCCTCACCGTCGTGGAAACCGTGGACCCGCTCGACCACGAGGCCGCCGTCGAGACCGTTCGGCGCGTCGCCGACGAGCCGGGCGTCAAGGCGATCATCTTCCGGAGCCCGTGCGTGGTTCTCGCTAGACCCAAGGCGAGAAGCACGGTGGATGCCGAGAAGTGCGTCGGGTGCCAGCGCTGCGTGCGCGAGCTGGGGTGTCCCGCCCTTGTGCCGGACGCCGCGACCGGCAAGGTGCGCATCGACGCCGCGCAGTGCACGGGCTGCACGCTCTGCGAGCAGATCTGTCCCACGCGTGCCATCTCGGGAGGTGAGCTCCTGTGAGCACCAACGTCATCCTCGCCGGCGTGGGCGGCCAGGGCGCCGTCCTTGCATCAAAGCTCCTGGCGCGTGCCGCGATGGAGCGCGGCCTCCCCGTCAAGACGGCCGAGACCATCGGCATGGCGCAGCGTGGCGGCTCTGTCTTCAGCCATGTGCGCATGGGGGAGGGCGCCCACTCCCCGCTCATCGGTCGTGGCCGTGCGGACGCCATCGTGGCCTTCGAGCCGGCAGAGGCGGTTCGTCAGCTCTCGTTCCTGCGCCCCGGCGGCATGGTCGTCACGAGCGACGCGCCCGTCGTCCCCGTCTCGGCTGCCACGGGCGGTCCCGCCTACGACCTGCCCGCCATCATGTCCTACCTGCGCGAGTGCGTGGGAGAGAAGAACTTCGTCGTCGTTGACGCCGCCGCGGCGACGGATGCGCTCGGTACCGCGAGGGCGCTGAACGTTGTTTTGCTCGGCGCCGCCGCCCGCGCCGGCGCGCTCGGCCCCGTCACTGTGGAAGACCTCGTCTCCGCGGTCCATACCTCCGTAAAGCCCGCCTTCGTCGACCTCGACGTCGCCGCCCTGATGATACAAAGGGACAGTCCCTTCGTATCATCAAAGTCTGAATGAGACAAAGGGACTGTCCCTTCGTATCAAGGAGCCAAGCATGAAGATAAGCGAGTCCCAGCTCAAGCTCGTCAACAACCAGGTCCAGCGCCTCGTGGCGTCGGGCAACTACTTTGGCCGGCGCCTCCAGGAGGCCGGGGTTACCGAGGTCCTCACCGAGGAGGACTTCCTTGCGCTGCCCTTTTCCGAGAAGGAAGACCTGCGCAACTGCTATCCGCTCGGCGTCTCCGCCGTCGACGAGCGAGAAATCGTGCGCATCCACTCGAGCTCGGGCACCACGGGCACCCCGGTCATCATCCCCTATACCGCCAAGGACGTCGACGACTGGGCGGAGCAGTTCAAGCGCTGCTATGAGCTGGCCGGCATCACCTCCGAGGATCGCATCCAGATCACCCCGGGCTACGGCCTCTGGACCGCGGGCATCGGCTTCCAGGCAGGCGCCGAGAAGCTCGGCGCGATGGTGGTACCCATGGGCCCCGGCAACACCGAGAAGCAGCTGCAGTTCATGGTTGACCTCCAGACAACGGTCATCGGCGCCACCTCGAGCTATGCGCTCCTACTTGCCGAGGAGATCGAGAAGCGCGGCATGAGGGATCAGATCGCCCTGCGCAAGGGCGTCATCGGCTCCGAGCGCTGGGGCAAGAAGATGCGCGACCGCGTGAAGGCGGGCCTCGGCATCGACATCTACGACATCTACGGTCTCACGGAGGTCTATGGCCCCGGCATCGGCATCTCCTGTGACGCCGAGGACGGCATGCACTACTGGGACGATTACCTCTACATCGAGATCGTCGACCCGGCAACGGGGGAGCCGCTCCCGGACGGGGAGTGGGGCGAGATCGTCATCACGACGCTCGTCAAGGAGGGCGCGCCGCTCATCCGCTTCCGCACCCACGACCTCTCCCGCATCATCCCCGGCGAATGCCCCTGCGGCAGCCCCTTCCCGCGCATCGACGCGCTCCAGGGTCGCTCGGACGACATGGTCAAGATCCACGGCGTCAACGTCTTCCCGCGTCAGATCGAGGAGATCCTCCAGACGTTCCCGGCCCTCTCGAGCGAGTACCAGATTCGCCTCTCGCACCTCGAGGGTCGCGACACCATGCGCATCTACGTGGAGACGGACGGCACCCAGGACTTCCTGGACACCGCAGATGCCGTCGCGCACGAGGTCAAGCGTCGCATCGGCTTCACGCCGCTCGTCAAGGTCGTCGAGCTCGGTGTGCTTCCGAGGAGCGAGAAGAAGACCAAGCGCGTCTTCGACGAGAGGTATGAGTAGTCAAGAACCTCTTCCTAAAAGTGAGGTTGTCGCGCGCACCGTTCACGTGACCCATACGACCGGTGGGCGATGAATGACGCCCCACCTGTCGGGGGCGCCGCAACACGGTGTTAACGTACTCACAAGACATGGGCGCGCAATGTCGCGCGTCCGGGGAAACGGGGAAAGGATTACTACCATGGATCTGACTCGTCGCAACTTCGTGAAGGTGTGCGGCCTCGGTCTTGCGGGCGCTGGTACCGTCGCGCTCGTCGGCTGCGGTGGCGACACCGAGCAGCCCGCTGACGACACCGCCGAGACCGGCGGCGACACCGGCGAGGTTGCCAACAACCAGAAGCCGGTCATCTTCTTCAACCGTCAGCCGTCCAACTCCACCACGGGCGAGCTCGACATGACCACCCTCAGCTTCAACGAGAACACCTACTACGTCGGTTTCGACGCCGCGCAGGGCGGCGACCTCCAGGGCGAGATGGTCCTCAACTACATCAAGGCCCACGCCGCCGAGCTCGACCGCAACGGCGACGGCATCATCGGCTACGTCCTCGCCGTCGGTGACATCGGCCACAACGACTCCATCGCCCGTACCCGCGGCACCCGCAAGGCCCTCGGCACGGCGGTCGAGAAGGACGGCAACATCGTCTCCGACCCCGTCGGCACCAATACCGACGGCAGCTCCGACCTCGTCGTCGACGGCAAGGTCACCGCTGATGACGGCAAGGAGTACATCATCCGCGAGCTCGCCTCGCAGGAGATGAAGAACCAGTCCGGCGCCACCTGGGACGCCGCCACGGCCGGCAACGCCCTCCAGTCCTGGTCCTCCTCCTTCGGCGACCAGATCGACGTCGTCGTCTCCAACAACGACGGCATGGGCATGTCGATGTTCAACGCCTGGTCCAAGGACAACAACGTCCCGACCTTCGGCTACGACGCCAACTCCGACGCCGTCGCGGCCATCGCCGAGGGCTACGCGGGCACCATCTCCCAGAACCCCGCCGTCCAGGCCTACCTCACCCTGCGCCTGCTCCGCAACGTCTTTGACGGTGTCGACATCAACACCGGCATCGCCACCGAGGACGACGCGGGCAACGTCATCGCCGAGGAGGACTACGTCTACAACGAGGATCAGCGCTCCTACTACGCGATGAACCTCGCCGTCACCGCTGACAACTACCAGGACTTCACCGACGCCACCACCCTCTACGCCACCGCGCAGAGCCAGCTCGACGAGTCCGCGAGCCCGAACAAGAAGGTCTGGCTCGACATCTACAACGCGGCCGACAACTTCCTGTCCTCCACCTATCAGCCGCTGCTCGAGAAGTACGACGACCTGCTCAACCTCACGGTCGAGTACATCGGCGGCGACGGCCAGACCGAGGCCAACATCACCAACCGTCTCGGCAACCCGAGCGAGTACGACGGCTTCGCGATCAACATGGTGAAGACCGACAACGGCGCCTCCTACACCTCGCTTCTCGCGTAGGTAGGCTCATGAGGTCTTTCCGCTGACACGGAACCAAAGGAGGGAGGAGGTTACGCTCCTCCCTCCTTGTGCGTCTGACGGCTTTGGGTTAGCGGTGTTTCTCTGGAGGCGCCGATGGGCGCCACGACAGATGTAAGGGGTGAAACATATTGGCTGACAAGCAAGACGACATCATCCTGTCGATCCAGGGCATGAGCAAGTCGTTCGGACGCAACCGAGTCCTGAACCACATCAACCTCAACGTCCGGCGCGGCACCGTCATGGGTCTCATGGGTGAGAACGGCGCAGGCAAGTCGACGATGATGAACTGCCTGTTCGGCACCTATCAGAAGGACGAGGGGACCATCAGGCTCAACGGCAAGGAGGTCGCCTTCTCCGGACCCAAGGATGCCCTTGAGAACGGCATCGCGATGGTGCACCAGGAGCTCAACCAGTGCCTCGACCGCAACGTCAAGGACAACCTGTTCCTCGGTCGCTACCCGACGAACGCCCTCGGCGTCATCGACGAGGGCCGCATGCGCAAGGAGGCCGCCGACCTCTTCCGCAAGCTCGGCCTGACGGTCAACCTCAACACGCCGATGCGCAACATGTCGGTCTCGCAGCGCCAGATGTGCGAGATCGCGAAGGCCATCTCCTACAACGCCCAGGTCATCGTCCTGGACGAGCCCACCTCCTCGCTCATGACGCAGGAGGTCGAGAAGCTCTTCGCGATGATGCGCATGCTCAAGGATCAGGGCATCTCGCTGATCTACATCTCCCACAAGATGGACGAGATCTTCGAGATCTGCGACGACGTTTCGGTCCTGCGCGACGGCGAGCTGGTCATGACCAAGCGCATCGAGGACACGAACATGAACGAGCTGATCGCCGCCATGGTCGGCCGCTCGCTCGACAACCGCTTCCCGCCCGTGGACAACACGCCCGGGGACCCCATCCTCTCCATCCAGCACCTCTCGACGAAGTACGCCCCCAACCTCACCGACATCACGTTCGACGTGCGCAAGGGCGAGATCTTCGGCCTCTACGGCCTTGTCGGCGCCGGCCGCACGGAGCTGCTCGAGACGATCTTCGGCATCCGTACGCGTGCGTCCGGTCGCGTCTACTTCCGCGACAAGCTCATGAACTTCAGCAACGCACAGGAGGCCATGGACTACGGCTTTGCCCTCATCACCGAGGAGCGCAAGGCAAACGGCCTCTTCCTCAAGGGCGACCTGACGTTCAACACCACGATCGCCAACCTGGGCCACTACAAGTCCGGCCTCGCCCTCTCCAAGCCCAAGATGGTCAACGCCACCAACGATGAGATCAAGACCATGCACACCAAGTGCATGGGTCCCGACGACCTGATCTCGTCGCTGTCCGGCGGCAACCAGCAGAAGGTCATCTTCGGCAAGTGGCTCGAGCGCGCCCCTCAGGTCTTCCTGATGGACGAGCCGACCCGCGGCATCGACGTCGGTGCCAAGTATGAGATCTACGAGCTCATCATCAAGATGGCAAAGGAGGGGAAGACCATCATTGTGGTCTCCTCCGAGATGCCCGAGATTCTCGGCATCACCAACCGCATCGGTGTCATGTCCAACGGCAGGCTCTCCGGAATCGTCAACACCAAGGAGACGAACCAGGAAGAGCTCCTGCGCCTCAGCGCCAAGTATCTGTAAGGGGGATAACCTATGGCAAACGCAATTCTCACACCCGAGGAGGAGCTGGCCCTGCGCAAGCCGATCGACGACCACGTCGGCGCCATCCAGGCGAAGATCGACGTGCTGCGCGTTGACGGCACCGACAAGGTCATCGCCCTCGAGGGCTCGATCGACGACGCCAAGCGCGACAAGATCCTCACCAAGGACGAGCGCGACCGCGCCATCGCTTCCTACCAGAAGGACCTCACCAAGGCCAAGTCCGTCGAGAGCCAGAACAAGTCCCAGGTCGACGCCCTCATCAAGGAGGCCGTTGACTACCTCTCCGCGCACTACGACAAGGACTATCTCGACGCGGTGAAGCAGAGCTGCGCCGCCGAGCGCGTCGTGGCCAAGCAGGACTACGACAAGCACCTCGCCCAGCTCGAGAAGGAGCACCAGGCCAACCTGGCCAAGCTCTCCGACAGCGCCGAGATCAAGGACGAGAACTACGTCTACAAGAACCGTCGCTTTGACGCGAAGATCGAGTACGAGAAGGACCTCCAGCGCATCAAGGACCGCGGTCACGAGGCCTTCACCCACCGCTATCACCTGATCGACATGCTCCGCATGTCCAAGTTCACCTTCGCGGAGAACCAGGCGCAGCGCTGGGAGAACTACCAGTACACCTTCGACTGTCGCCAGTTCCTGCTGCGCAACGGCCTCTACATCGCGATCCTCGCCGTCTTCATCGGCCTGTGCATCGCGGCGCCCATCGTCAAGGGCACGCAGCTGCTCACGGTCAACAACGTGCTCAACATCCTGCAGCAGGCCTCGCCGCGCATGTTCCTCGCGCTCGGCGTCGCGGGCCTGATCCTCCAGACGGGCACCGACCTCTCGATCGGCCGCATGGTCGGCATGGGCATGACCGCCTCGACGATCATCATGCACCAGGGCATCAACACCGGCACGGTCTTCGGCGTGCAGTTTGACTTCATGACCGTCCCCGTCGTCGGCCGCATCATCCTCGCCCTTGTCGTCTGCATCGTGCTCTGCACCTTCTTCGCGACGATCGCCGGCTTCTTCACGGCCAAGTTCAAGATGCACTGGTTCATCTCTACGATGGCCAACATGCTGATCATCTTCGGCCTGCTCACCTACGCGACCAAGGGCGTCTCGTTCGGCTCCATCGAGCCCACGATCCCCAACATGATCATCCCGAAGGTCAACGGCTTCCCGACGATCATCCTGTGGGCCGTCGCCGCCATCGCCATCGTCTGGTTCATCTGGAACAAGACTACGTTCGGCAAGAACATGTACGCCGTCGGCGGCAACCAGGAGGCCGCTGCCGTCTCCGGCATCAACGTCTTCTGGGTCATGCTCGGCACGTTCATGCTCGCCGGCGTCCTCTACGGCTTTGGCTCCTGGCTCGAGTGCATGCGCATGACCGGTTCCGGCTCCGCGGCCTACGGCCAGGGCTGGGAGACCGACGCCATCGCGGCCTGCGTGGTCGGCGGCGTCTCCTTCACCGGCGGCATCGGCAAGATCTCGGGCGTCACGATCGGCGTGCTCATCTTCACCGCGCTGACCTACTCGCTCACGATCCTCGGCGTCGACACGAACCTCCAGTTCGTCTTCTCCGGCATCATCATCCTGCTGGCCGTCACGCTCGACTGCCTGAAGTACATTCAGAAGAAGTGACGCCTCTCGTCTGAGATGCTCCCCCAAACCCGCCCGAGTCCCTCGCTCGGGCGGGTTCCTTTTGCGGTTCGCGGATTTCCGTGCTCCGCGCAGACTGTCGGCTTTGACGGCTTGTGGACCGGATTTCATGGCTGCGGACGGTAAAAGGCAACAGTTTGCTGTGGTGGGGGATTTTGTTTTCCGATAATCGCCACTCTTGTCGGTAGCTCTTTTCCGGATCAAACGAAAAGGGCCCCGCATGCGAGGCCCTCCACGGGAACAAGATGTCGTGCGACCTAGATCGTCGAGAAACGGTACACGATGGTCTGGTCGTACGGACGACCGGGCTCGCAGACGGGCTGGTCCCACTCGGGGTGGTGCGGGAAGTCCGGGTAGAACTCCGGCTCGAAGGCGACTCCGTCACGCGGGTGGTAGCTTGCCCCGTCCTTCACGCCCTCGGCGTCGTCGCACCAGTTTCCGGTGTAAAGGTGCGCGCCCGGCATGGTGATGAGGATGTCGAGGGAACGTCCGCTCTCGGGGTCCTCGAGGCGCATCGCGTGTCTGGGCGCGGCGCCGGCCTCGTAGCCGCGTACGCAGAAGCAGTGGTCGTAGCCTCGTGCGCGACGCAGCTGCTCGCAGTCGGCGTCGATGTCCGCTCCGAGCGCCTTGGGCGTCCGGAAGTCGAAGGGCGTGCCGTCGACCGCCTCGGCGAACCCCTCGGAGACGGAGTCCTCCCTCAGGGGGAGGTACGCGTCGGCATCGATGACAGCTTCCTGCCCAAGAACGCTCCCCGCGGCGTGTCCGGCAAGGTTCACGTAGGTGTGGCTCGTCATGTTGACGACGGTCCTCGCGTCGGTCGTGCACCCAAAGCGCAGCGTGAGCTCGGCGACGCCCCCCTCGGGTTCGGCGAGCGTGTAGCTGGCGGTGAACGTGCGGTTTCCGGGCAGGCCGAGCTCTCCATCGGAGAGGGAGCAGCTCAGGACGAGCGTGTTGGTGGGCTCGTCGTAGCTTGCGTCCCACAGACGCTTGTGAAGGCCGTGCTGGAGGTCGGAGTGGAGGTTGTTCTCCTTGTTTGCCCCGTCGTTACCGATCAGATGATAGATGGCTCCGTCAATGGGGACCTCGGCGCGGTCGGTCCGGTTGGCCATGGGTCCGATGACGCCGCCGTAGCACGAGCCGTTCACCCCGGCGTATCCCCTGACGTCCGCGAAGCCGAGGACGACGTCGGCGAAGGCGCCGTCGCGATCGGGCACCTCCATGCCGAGGAGCGTCGCGCCAAAGTCAGAGACGGTCGCACGCGCGTGCGCGGTGGAGAGCGTATAGGCGTGCGCCTCGGCGCCGTCTGGCGTGCTACCGAACGAAGTGACCTCAAGCATGAGCGCTCCCTTCTCTCGCAGACGGGCCGGACGCTGCCGCTCACCGTCTGCGCGTGAACGAACCATATCCTGATGTTAACGTACACATATGCTGCGTTGCGGATGATGTCCATTTTTTCGCCGTTGGTGTCCAAACGGCTTGCGAGCGGTCGGGAGGTGCGAAGATGCCAGGACCTGACGTCAGCGTCCCCGACTCACGGCCGGTCTCGATGGCGGAGGTCGCCCGTCGAGCCGGCGTCTCCCAGCAGACGGTCTCGCGCGTCGTCAACGGGCACTCCAACGTGAGCGAGGCGACGCGGGAGCGCGTCCTCGCCGCAATTCGCGAGCTCGGCTTTCGCCCTAACTTCGCCGGTAAGTCGCTTCGGAGCGGCCGATACAACTCGCTCGGCCTGTGCCTCTACAACGTCGACCAGTTCGGCAACCTCGCCACGGTGAAGGGCATCCTCTCGGCGGCGGGGGAGGTGGGCTACGCCGTGACGACGCTCGAGATGGACGACCGCGTCCCGCTCTCGCTTTCCGAGGCGACAAGAAGGATGATGGCCCTTCCCATCGACGCCCTGATCATCAGCATGAGCATCAAGGCGAGCGACTTCGAGCGGTTCCGGCCCCAGCCGGGTCTTTCCACCGTGCTCCTCTCCATGTACGAGCACCCGCTGTGCACGACCGTCGACTCGGATCAGTACGCGTGCTCGCATCTCGTCATGGACCACCTCTTCTCCCACGGCCATCGGGAGATTCGCTTTGTGAGCGGCCCCACCTACTCGGTCGATTCCGTCTTCCGCGAGAAGGGCTGGCGAGACGAGCTCTCCGCGCGTGGCCTCTACATCAGCGAGCCGCTGCGGGGCGACTGGACGGCCGGCAGCGGATACGAGCTGGGCAGGCAGATAGCGCGCGACGAACGGGCTACTGCGGTCTACGTCGCCAACGACCAGATGGCGGTCGGCGTCTGGATGGCGCTCGAGGCGGCGGGCCGTCGCGTTCCCGAGGACGTGAGCGTCGTCGGCGTGGACGACTCCCTCGAGCGCTCGATTCCCAACGTGCGCCTCACTACGGTGAGCTTCGACCTCTTCGCCCGCGGGCGCGCCGCCGTGGAGCATGCCCTGCTCGGCTCGGCTCCGGGCTATCGCCCCACCTCCATCAGGATCGCCCCGACCCTCGTCGTGCGCGACAGCGTGGCCGACGCGCGCTGAGGCGCTGTGGGCGCGTTTGCCCTCGCAGCGCTATAGTAGAGGTTCCTACCGCGCCGTTCGAGGGGAAGCGACTATGGCGGATTACAAGTCTGACATTGAGATCGCCCAGGAAGCGGAGATGCTTCCGATCTCTGAGGTTGCCAAGAGGGCGGGCCTCACCGAGGAGATGATCGAGCCCTATGGTCGCACCAAGGCCAAGGTCGACATTCACTCGCTCGCTGACGTCCCCCAACGGGGCAAGCTCGTGCTCGTGACGGCCATCAACCCCACACCGGCGGGCGAGGGCAAGACCACCACCTCGATCGGCCTCGCCGACGCCATGAACCAGCTCGGTCACCAGACCATGCTCGCACTGCGCGAGCCCTCGCTCGGCCCGGTCTTTGGCGTCAAGGGCGGGGCGGCCGGCGGCGGCTACGCTCAGGTCGTCCCCATGGAGGACATCAACCTCCACTTCACGGGCGACTTCCACGCCATCGGCGCCGCCAACAACCTCTGCGCCGCGATGCTCGACAACCACATCAAGCAGGGCAACGCCCTCGGCATCGATCCGCGCCGCGTCGTCTGGAAGCGCTGCGTCGACATGAACGACCGCCAGCTCCGCAACGTCGTGGACGGCCTCGGCGGCATCGCCGACGGCATGCCGCGCCAGGACGGCTTCGACATCACCGTGGCCTCCGAGGTCATGGCGGTCTTCTGCCTCGCCACCGACCTCATGGACCTTAAACGCCGCCTCGCCCGCATGGTCATCGCCTACACCTACGACCGCAAGCCCGTGACCGTTGCCGACATTCACGCCGAGGGTGCCATGACGGCCCTGCTCAAGGACGCCATCAAGCCCAACCTGGTCCAGACGCTCGAGGGCAACCCGGCCTTCGTTCACGGCGGTCCCTTCGCCAACATCGCCCACGGCTGCAACTCCGTCGAGGCCACGACCACGGCGCTCAAGCTCGCCGACTACGTTGTCACCGAGGCGGGCTTCGGCGCGGACCTCGGTGCCGAGAAGTTCCTCGACATCAAGTGCCGCTACGCCGGCATTCGCCCCAACGCCGTGGTTCTTGTCGCCACCGTGCGCGCGCTCAAGTACAACGGCGGCGTCGCCAAGGCAGACCTCGGGGCCGAGAACCTCGAGGCGCTCGAGGCGGGCATGCCCAACCTGCTGCAGCACGTCTCCAACATCCGTGACGTCTGGGGGCTGCCCGTCGTCGTGGCGATCAACGCCTTCCCCACGGACACCGCCGCCGAGCTCGCGCTCGTTGAGCGCAAGTGCAACGAGCTTGGCGTTAACGTCGCCCTCTCCGAGGTGTGGGCGAAGGGCGGCGAGGGCGGCCGCACGCTCGCTGAGGAGGTCGTGCGCCTCTGCGAGCAGCCGAGCGACTTCCGCTTTGCCTACGACGTCGAGGACTCAATCGAGGACAAGCTGAACGCCATTGCGACGAAGATCTACCACGCCGATGGCGTCGACTTCACGAGCGCGGCCGCCAAGCAGCTGAAGCAGCTCGAGGAGCAGGGCTTTGGAGACCTGCCCATCTGCGTGGCAAAGACGCAGTACTCCTTCACCGACGATCAGACCAAGCTGGGCGCGCCGCGCGGCTTCCGCATCACGGTGCGCAACCTCAAGGTGTCCGCGGGTGCCGGCTTCATCGTCGCGCTCACGGGCGACATCATGACGATGCCGGGCCTTCCCAAGGTTCCTGCCGCCGAGAAGATCGACGTCACGCCGGACGGCAAGATCGTCGGCCTGTTCTAGGCCGCTCGAGGAGGTTTCCGTGAACGAGAGGCTGACGGAGCTGAGCTGCGAGGAGTTTGTCGATCGGCTTGCGTCGGAGGAGGGCGTTCCCGGGGGCGGCGGTGCGGCTGCGCTCGTGGGCTCCCTGGCTGCGGCGCTCTGCTCGATGGCGGGGGCGCTCACCGTGGGCAAGCCTCGCTACGCTGCGGTGGAGCCCGAGGTGACCGCGATCCTGGAGGACGCGGAGGACGTGAGGTTTCGTCTGCTCGAGCTCGTCGACGACGATGCCGCCGGCTTCTCGCCGCTGCTGGAGGCCTACGCGCTGCCCAAGGACGATCCGAGGCGCACCGCGGCCGTCGAGTCGGCGACCCGGGGTGCCTGCATGGCTCCCCTGGCGATGATGGGGGAGTGCTGCCGGGCTATCGTCCTGCTCGAGGAGATGGCCGGCAGGTGCTCCCGTCTGCTCGCCTCCGACGTTGCCTGCGGGGCGCTGCTCGCCTCTGCCGCCCTGCAGGCGGCCAGCGTCAACGTGTTCGTCAACACCGCTTCCCTGCCGTCCGACGAAACGACCTCGAGCATTGAGC
>ENA-UOOD01001572-UOOD01001572.1-human-gut-metagenome-genome-assembly--contig:-CS67-NODE-1572-length-22693-cov-5.409223_pt1 | contig 22693 bp, 15 predicted proteins | sample MGYA00242464_ERZ724011 | MGnify/ENA metagenome assembly ERZ724011 | reverse complement strand
TGCGCATAAGAAAAGCCTCCCATTTCTCGATGTCCAAGAAATGGGAGGCAGTTCAATGCATCGGACCCTTTTCTCATTAATTCATCCCCAACACTTTGCCCACAACGGCTCTCGCTCCGTACTTCTCCAGGAACCAGCCTGCCCGTAGACGTATTGCTTGGGCATTGCTTACGGGGTTTCCGCTTAGGGCAACTTCTAGCAGCTTGCGGTCGTGCTTTTTCAGCTGCAATGCGCTGGTGCTTTCGTCGCCCCAGAACTCGCGGAAAATACGGGCGTATTCGGGCAGCAGTTCATTGCGTACGCCTTCTGGCAAACAGAACAGTCCATACAGCACGAACTCGATGGACCAGCTTGCAATCTCGGTGCTGTATTCATCCAGCCCAAAGCGCTTTTTCCAGGCGCTGAAAATACGCTGGGTCATGGGCAAGTGCTTGCGGTTTTTGGCCTCCAAGTCGTCATTAGTTTTCGACGTAAGCGAGCCTTCGCGTTCGATGCGATACTCGTACAGCTTGTCGCTTATCAGCGCCGTTTTCCTTGAATTGGGGTAAATGTCGAAGAAAAATACCTGGTCTTCGCCGAAGGGCAGCGCCTCTTCGAAGCGAATGCCGCATTCATCTAGGAACGCTTTACGGCAGGTGGTGCGGATGTAGGGAGTGCTCTGCTCCTCGAACATCAGGGCAGGTTGGAAGCCGTCATACACCACATCGCGCGGGCTTAACTTCAACGTTATCCAAGGGGTTGCAGCTTCTGCGGGGTTGCAGTAACCGCCAAAGGTCACCACGTCGGCATCGGTTTCGGTGAATGCTTCGGTAATGCGTTGGCAGGCGTTGGGCGTGAAGCGGTCGTCTGCATCAAGAAAGCCAATGTAGGTACCGCATGCCGCATTAATTCCCGCATTGCGTGCAGAGGAAAGGCCGCCGTTTGGCTTATCCACGATAACGATGCGCGCATCTTCCTTCTGACGCTTTGCCAGGATTTCGCGTGAGCCATCGGGACTGCCGTCGTTTACGCAAACCATTTCGATATCGCTGAAGGTCTGCGCCTGCAGCGAATCAAGGCAGGCGTCCAGATAGTCCTCCACGTTATATACGGGCACAATTATGGAAAGAACGGGATGTTTGGGGGCGCCTTCGGCGCGGGTGACAGTTGGTTTTTCGACCGCCATCGCTACTTCGCCACCTTGTTTTTCAGCAGCTTTGCAATTAGCGGCAGGCCGCCAATGCGATAATAGTGTTTGAAGGTATTCAGCTTGCCGGGCGCTGCGTATTCGGTGCGGCACTTTGCAAATGTTTCGGGCTTTTTGATAAGCGCGCGAAGGTCGGCTTCGGCCCAAGGCTCAAACAGCGCCAGGTCAACGCGGTCGGCGTCCAAATCAGCCTTCAGCTCCTGCGCGGCGTGCTTCAAAAATTCGGCGCGCAGTTCGGCGGAAAGGCGATCGTAGTTCCACAGGTAGCTGTTGAATTTCATGCGCTCCAGCACGCCTTGTAGATGCTGCTTTTTTGCCGGGCGCGCATCAAGCCAGCGCTGCATTTCGGCGTACTCGTCGCACACGCAATACACCTTGCCGGGGGAATTTACCGATGAAGCTTCGTTGTCTTGGCGGTACTTCAAAATTTGAGTAGAGCTAAACGCAGCGCGTTCGGCGGCGGCCCATACCTTAAAGGCAAAGCCAGCATCCTGATACGATGCTCCTGGCGTCTCCAGGAAGCGAATGTCATTTTCCTGTAGGAAGGTGCGGTTGTACATGCCCGACCAAATAGATGGCTTTGCATAGAAAGGCTCAAACACTTCCTGAGGGTTAACCAGCTTGCCGCAGAGCCCTTCGCTAATTACATGGCAGGGCTCCAGCTTTTCGTTCTGGCTCCAGTAGAACCAGAAGTCAGCCTTTACCGCCTGTGCGTTGTGCGTGGTTGCCAGGTTGTACAGCACCTCCAACGCGTCGGGCGTGAACGCATCGTCCGATTCCAAGATGGCTACGTATTCGCCCGTTGCCGCATCAAGCCCCTGGTTCATGGATGCTCCATAGCCGGAATTGGCTTTGTCAATCACGCGAAAGCGGCCGTCCGCATCAAGGTATTCCTGCACAATGGCGCGGGAGCTGTCGGTGCTGCCGTCGTTAATGCAGATTGCCTCGAAATCGGTGAAGCTTTGGGCCAGCACGGAATCTAGGCATTCGCGCAGGTATTTCTCCACGTTGTAAATGGGTATAAGCAAGCTAATTGCGGGCACGGCGGATCCTTTCGCTATTGCTGCGCAGCGTGCGTTTTTGTTCAACATTTCTATGATAAAGGTTATGGCTCGGGTTGCCTGTTCCGCCGGTGCGTCTCTGGCAAAAAGAGATAAAAATGGGCTGGGGCTAATGGGCCCCATGTGCCGGTGGCTTGTTTGACGAATGCTGTTTCCCATGTTGCTGTTAAACGCTTTGTTGGTAACAGGATCTGAAACTCGAGGCGAATAACCTTGAGGGGGAGTAGACTTTCCGTGGTGGGAAAAGGGACAGGTACCAGGTTCTCGCTGAAAGCATCGGGAGGTTATCTTGGGGTTAGAAAGTGAATCAACGGCAGAGAAAACGGGGTTTTCCAAGGTGAAGCTCTGGTTTACTCGCAACGCAAAATTGCTGGTGGTGTGCTTTGCGGTGGGCATGATATGCCATGCGCAGATGTACCTGAACGGCCTTTCGAACCCCGATGCGGTTGTTTCTTTGAGCAACCCCAATGGATACGGAAGCTTTATTCCGCATGCTTGGGATATTAGCTTGGGGCGTTGGGGCTTGCTGTTTGCTGCCTGCGCTAAGTTTGGGCTGTGCTCGCCTATTCTTACCTCCGCAATCACCATTGCCCTGTTTACGCTGGGCATTGTTGCGCTGATAGACAAGCTTGGCATCAGGAACGCTTGCTTGCAGTATGCTTCCTCGATTCTGTTCATCGCTTCGCCCTTCGTTTCCTGCTGCATCACGTACTACTACTGCTCGAATTCGTACGCGCTCTCTTTTTTGTGTGCGGTGCTGGCCGCATGCCTGATCGGGCGCGTTGGGGCTGTTGGCAAGCCGGTTACCCTTGTTGGGGCGGTTGCGTTGTTGGCGTTTTCGCTCGGTTGCTATCAAGCGAGCCTGGGCGTGTTTTGCGTTGCGGTGCTGTTGGTAATGATTCGCTCGCTTATGGGCGGCGGCTCTGAATCGCTGACGTCGCCGGCATGCGATGCTCGTGGCGAAGCTCAGAACCCCTACCGTGAAGAAGGCTGCAGCGCCGATTCGCTCAGCGCCAAGCAGCTTGCGGTGTTCTTCGGTGTTGCCATTGCGGTGTGCGCGGCTGGTGCCGTACTGTACTACGCGCTTACCGAGATTTCGCTGTTTGTGCTGGGCATTGGCCTTTCCGCTTATGGCGGAGCCTCCTCGGTTGGCGTTGGCAGTATTCTGGGCTCTTTGACGTCGTCTGTCCCCAGTGCTTACGTTGCCTTTTCTGACGGCTTGTTCAGCCACGGCATTTCCGGGAACCATTTTGGCTGGGTGTACGTGGCGGCTGTTGGCATGATTATTGCGGCGGTTGCGTTTGTCCGTCTTGCTGCGATCAGCGGCGTGAAGCGTTTGGGGGCGAGCGCTATGGCGCTGCTTTGCGTTGTGCTTATCCCCTTTGCCGCCAACGTTATCCTGGTTATCGTTCCTAGCTACGGGTATCCAACCCTGCTTATGCTGGGCGGTTTTATGGCTTCTTTTCTGCTTCTGCCCCTGTTGGTGCAGCTTTTGCTCGATTCGCCCGACCGAGGCAATGTGCGCCTGCACATGCCCGCGAAGGCAATGTCCGTCGGCTGCTGTTGCCTTATTGCCGTAGGGGCGTGGTCGTACGCGCTGCAGTCGAATGCGGATGCCGAGGTTATGCAGGCATGCCAGAACCAAACTGCTTCTTTGGCCACCCGAATTGCCGGCGTGCTTGATGCGAACCCCGATGTGCAGGCGGGTGCGAAGGTATTGATTGCCGGCAAGCCCGAAGCGGGCAACTTTCCGAACACCAGCGATTCCTACATTCACGCAAGCAGCTATGCGAAGTGGGGCATGGTTTGGGACAACCACTACCAGAACAACATGCGTTCTTGGGATGTGATAATGAAGCGGTTTGCGGGGCAGAGCTTCAACTACTGCTCGTTCGACGAATGCGCCAAGGTTATTCGCTCCAGTGAATTCGCGAACATGTCGCTGTATCCAGCCAATGGTTCGGTGGCAACCATCGATGGCGTTGTAGTTGTTAAGATATCTGACATAAGCAAGTATTTGGAATAGCGGCGCGCGCTGACGCCGAAGCGTTTAGAGTTCATGAGGGGCGCTGGGCATATGAGAAAACGACATCACGGCAAGGGCGAAGCGAGCGGTATGTCCGCCTCGCGGGGGCGTAATGGCGCCGTGAGCGCCGATGCCGCGGACGCTGCCGCTGCGCATGGGTGCGGCGATGCTGCTGCCTACGCCGATGCTGCCCGTAGCGGTGCAGGCGTTGCAGAAGCTACGAGTTCGGTGAGCACCGCAGACGTCCCAGCCCAACCCTCCAGCGCTCCGTTCTTTTCGGTTGTTCTACCTGCATATAGCTCCGAGCCCTACCTTGCCGCCGCCTTGGGCGATTTGCAAGACCAGCTGTTCACCGATTGGGAAGCCATTGTGGTGAACGATTGCTCGCCCGACGGCAGCTTGTCCATCGCGCAGCAGTTCGCCGCCGCCGATGCGCGCATTCGCGTTGTTTCGCACGAGGCGAACCGAGGGCTTTCGGCGGCGCGCAATACGGGATTTGCCGCTGCTCGGGGGCGCTATGTGTGGTTCCCCGACCCCGACGATCGCTACGATTTCACCTTTATGCAGAGTGTGTATAACTCGCTTCAGCAGCACGAAGCGCCAGTGGTTATGGTGGGTCATGTGGAAGAATTCTACGACGCTGGTGGCAAGGTGGAACGCGTGCAGGAATTCACTTTCAGCCAGGAATCGGCGCATTTGGGAAAAACCAAGCTGCGTAAGCACGTGTTGGAGTTCGAAAAGGGTACGCATTACGGCTACGCCTGGAACAAGGTGTACGAGCGCAGCTACCTGCAACAGGGCGGCTTTACCTTTACCGAAGGCTTGCCGCTTATCGAAGATATTGAATTCAACATCCGCGTGTTCCAAGATTTGCCTGGCCTGAACGTGATTGGCGCACCGCTATATCGCTACGCCAAGCGCGAGACGGGCAACCTAACCAGCAAGTTTGTACCGCGTTACTACGAGGTGCATCGCGCGCGCATTGAAATGTTGCGCAACCAGCTGGATTCATGGGGCTTGCTTGATGTCGGCGCCAAGGCCACGCTTGGTGCGCTGTATGCTCGCTACATTCTTTCGGCGTTGGAGCGTAACAAGCAGAAGGAAAGCGGCATGAGCGGTTCTGCGCAGAAGGAATGGCTGCAAGGTGTGTTTGCCGATGAGTTATTCAACGAGTTGGTGCCCTGCGCGCAAGCTGACAGCCAGGCGTTGCGCCTGTGTTTGAAGCCCCTGCAACAGCGTAATGCGGCGAAGTGCCTGGCGCTAGGCGGTGCTATTCATGCTGCCAAGAACGGCGCTCTGCACAACGTGTTTGTGAAACTAAAATCCGGCAGGTGAGAAAATAGGGCAGATCTCGCTTTTTCGCTTGTGGCATAGTGGCTGGCGCTGAACCTCGCGTATGCGCTTCATCGCAAACGCGGCTCGGCTCGCAAAGTTGGAATCTGGGCCCTGCCCCTATTTTCCCAAGATGTTGCATTTCGGCAACACGCTAGGTTTGCTTTGCTGCTAGGCGTACAATCGGACGCGGTAATCAAGCGAAAAGGGGGCTTGCGGTGGATCTTTCCATTGTCGTGCCATGCTACAACGAAGAAGGATCGCTGCCGCTGCTGTTCAGCGCGGTGGATGATGCTTTTGCCACCTCGGGAGTGTCGTACGAGCTGGTTTTGGTGAACGACGGCAGCTCCGACGGTACGTCGCACCTGCTGCATGAGCTGCCCACTCCTGCATCGGCTGAACGTATCGTCGTGGTCGATTTTTCCCGCAACTTCGGCAAGGAAAGCGCCCTGCTCGCAGGCCTTCAACATGCCGAAGGGGATGCGGTTGGCCTGATGGACGCAGACTTGCAACAGCCTCCTGCAACGTTGCTTGAAATGTACCGCATGCTGCAGGCCAACCCTAGCGCCGATTGCGTAGCCGCATTCCAAGAGCATCGAAACGAAGGCGCGGTGCTGAGCTTCTTCAAGCACGCGTTCTACAAAACGTTCGATGCAACTTCTCGGCTCAATGTCATGCCCGATGCCTCCGATTTTCGCGTGTTCCACCGCAGGGTGGCCGATGCGCTTCTTTCTATGCCGGAAAGCTTCCGCTTTTCGAAAGGCATGTTTGCCTGGGTAGGTTTCGAGACGTTGCCGTTTCCCTACACGCCGGCAAATCGTGTTGAGGGCGAAACCAAGTGGTCGTTCCGCAAGCTGATGCGCTACGGCATCGGCGGAGTGCTTTCGTTTACCACGTTTCCGCTGAAAATTGCCGCGGTGGCGGGTCTCGTTGCCACGCTTGTCGGGTTGGTTCTGCTGGTTGAAGTCATTGTCGAGCAATTTATCAACCCCGCCATGCCCTCGGGCTATCCTACGCTTCTGTGCGTGCTCCTTTTGATGGGCGGGCTCATTTTGGTAACGCTGGGCGTGATCGGCGAATACATCGCACGCATCTACATCGAAACCAAGCGCCGCCCTGCCTATATCGCGAAATCGGTAGAAGTCCGAACTAGCACCAACCAGGCAGGAAAGTAAGGGTAGGTGCTCGATTCCCACTTTGCGAGCTGAGCCGCGTTTGCAATGAAGCGTGCGTACGAGGTTCGGCGTCAGCCGCTATACCATAGGCGAAGAGGACCGCTCTCCTTGCTTCCCGTGCCCGAGGAACAGGGAGAGCGGTTTAATACGGCACCTCGTCCGAGTGCAGGTCTGCGTAAAACCATATTTCACATTTCAGAAAGGACGTATCTGTTATGACAAAACCTACGTATATCTTAATCCGTGAATCCAGCAACGAATCCGGCTACACAGCACATTCGTTCCCTACCGAAACGTCAGCATACACAGCCATGGACTGCATGGTGGAATCTGATGCTGCTGCCATTGAAACGACATACCACTTATCGCCCCGTGTGGAACAGGTATCGAGCTATAAAACACAGCTCATCTTCGATGCAATCATCGCTGAGTCTGACATGACCGTAAAAATTACGTACAGCGTTTATGCGATCGAAAAGTAAATCTACTTATCGAAAATATAAAAAAATGGGGAACAATCTTTCATCTCGATTGTTCCCCATGCTATCTATCTGTACCACGGCTCGCTCGCAGTGGTACATTTTTTTTATTCTTTTTTATGCTGATTTTCTCTAATTCGTTTGGCCCTCTTGATAGGGGTACTTTTCCAGCAGCTCCTGCACGGTGATGAAGCTGTAGCCTTGTTCTTTCAACTTAGGGAGCGCCTGGCGAAGGCCTTCGATGGTCTGGCTGCGGTCGCCGCCGCCATCGTGCATCAGGATGATGTTGCCGGGGCCGGCGCTCTGGATACGCTGGGCAATAACATCGGCGCCGGGCTTCTTCCAGTCGGTGGTGTCAACGTTCCAGCCAATTTCTGCCGTTACAATGCCTTCAAGATCGGTGGCAACAGAAGTGTCGAAGTTACCGCCCGGGCAACGGAAAATAGTGCTTGCTTCCTGGCCGGTGGCGTTCTTGATGGCCTCCAAGCCCTTTTGTACTTCCTGCTTGCGTTCGTCGGTCGACATCTTGATAAGGCTTGCGCCTTCGCCACTGCCCTCTGCGTGGTCCCACGTGTGAGTGCCAATTTCGCAGCCCATGCTTGCAGCGCGCTGCAATTCCTTTTCGTGCCCGCTAATGCATTGGCCAACGGTAAAGAAGGTAGCCTTGGCGTCGTTCTGTTCAAGGATGTCCAGGATCTCGTCGGTTTGCTTATCCCATGGGCCGTCGTCGAACGTGAGCGCAATAACCTTGTCGCCGTTGCTGTTCACGTTGTAGTACTGAACGATGTTGTCGACCGGTTCTTTGGTGGTAACCGTGGCGGTGATGCCCGATTCCTTGCCTGTGCGCGTTACCTGCTCGCCGTCCTGGGCATTGTTGCTGTACAGGTGAACTGCGCCAACGCCCTTCAGCTCCGTTTTGTGCGGAAGGGTTTGGGGTTCGCTGTCGGTGTAGGGCTCGGTGATGTCGGTGCCATTGGAGATCTCGATCTTGTCGCCGCCGTTCAAGTGCATGCCCATATCGTCGGTGTCGTTTCCGTTCACCTTTGCGGTGCAGCGGGTGCCTTCACCTTGACGGATGGTGCTGCCATCGACGGCTACGTAGTTGCCAGGCGTTACCGAAACCACGTTGTTGTCCAGAAGGCCGCCAACGCTGCGCTCGGCGCCCGAAATGGTTACCTGGTCGCCGTTTAGCGTGACCTCAACCGGCTTCGACCCCATCCAGTTGTTGAAGGCGAATATGCCAACGATGGCAAGCACCACAACAGCGGCAACGGCGATAAGACTGCCGCGCGTAAAGAAGTCGGCCTTCTGCTTGGGCGCATAGTTGTTGTTGCCCAGGTAGCGAGCTGCCTGGTATGTGGATGCGTTGGTGGGCGAAGCCTTTTGGGCGCCTTCTTTGGTGCGCTGGTATTTAGCGCGCGAATAGGCAGACGGGTCGTTGCCGCGCATGTTTTGCACAACGGGTATCTGCTGTGAAGGCTGGCCTTGCTGCGGCTGTGCTGCCTGAACGCGCATGCTCTGGCTGGGTTGCGAAGCTGCGGCGCCGCGACGAACGGGGCGCTGCTGGCGTTGAGCCGCGGAGGGACGCTGACCTTCAACGCGCGGCATACGCTGGCTTGCCTGGGCGCTGGGGCGCTGACTGTTGACAGCACGGCGGGATGGGCGCGCCTGCTCGTTGCCGTTTTGCTGCATACGCGGCATGCGCTGGCTTGCGGAAGGGTCGCCTGCGCCTACGTGCTGGTTAGCATCTTGCGGTATTGCAACGCGCGGCATCCGCTGACTGCCCTGCATGTTGGGGCGCTGGCCCTCGACCCGCGGCATGCGCTGGCTTGCGCTTGCGGAAGCGTGCTGATCCCAGGCCGACACGTTGGACATGTTGCTATTGGCCGTGTGCCCCTGGTTTGTTTGGGCAGGCTGGTTCGTGGCAACGCGCGAATGGGCAATATGATCGTTGCCGGCACCTGCATACGCAGGGAATGCGGACGATGCGCCGCGTTCCTGAACTGCTGGTTTGTTCTGCACGCGTTCGTGCATGAACGAAGCCGTGGGGTCGTGCTGGCTGTATAACTCGCGTTCGCGCTCAAGCTCGTCACGTGCGCTGGGCACGGAAGTGCGGGGCGTGGTGGAACGGCGGGTTGGTTGGCGACGCGCTGGTCGGCGCGGTGGTTCGTTTGAATTGGTCATATATTCTAAAACTCCCTAAAATCCAATCTCCTTATTGTACTCGGCTTGGTTGCGGGTGAGTGTTTTATACACAATTGTTAGATGCCGGTTATGCAAGTTCTTCATTGATGTGTTGATGGGACGCCTGGCGATGGCAAGATTGTGCCCTGATGCGTTCCCGGGCACTCGCCGATGGCAAAATGCCCGCGAAATGCGTTCCCCCGGCGTCCGACGGTGACAAGGTTCTCGCGCGATGCGTTCCCGGGCGCTTTGCCGTGGCAAGATTCCGCCGCGGTGCGTTCCCGGGCGGCAATCCGTGGCAAGTTTTGCGCTCCATGCATCCCGAAAGCGGCCTCGGACGGGAAAATCGCCAGTTCGTGGCAAGATTCGCACGCCATGCATCCGAAATGAGCTGGCTTTGGCAAGATATGCGCGCCATGCATCCGAAAAGCCCCGCAAACCGCCGTCGGAGGATACACCGCGCGAAGATCTTGCCAGGAAGGGGCACTTTTTGCTGCACGGGCCCCTCGAATCATGCATAGTGCGCAGATCTTGCCATCCGCCGCCGAACAGCGCGAGCGATCGCAACCACGGCGCCGCCCTTATGGGCGGCGGAACGGGGCGCGGGCGGCTTCTTGTCGGACGGGGTGACGCTGCCAAAGGAGTGCGTGGTGTTGTGGGGTGTCGAGCGCTGACGGAAAAGCCAGCATCAGCGAAGCGCCGCTTGCGGGTTTCTGACGCCGATAGACTCGCCGAATCTTGAGAGTCGGCATTCGCGGGGAGGGTTCAGGGCGGGACGGCGGCAAGGAGGCGCCGGTCACGCGGCCCCGCCGAGTGAGGCCCGCGTGCTAGCAACCTCCAGTAGCGCGTTCAAAGAAAAAGTTAACCCGTTGGTACTTTTCCTGTTGACAATACCCCCTAGGGGTATATAGTTGCAGCGTAAAACAAAGAAGGGGAGAAGAGGCTCTCTCGTTCCCGTCAGCGAAAAGGGTCACCATGAGCGAAGAATTGTCCAAAGCATGCTGCTCGGAAAAAGCGGAAGCTCCAAAGCGTACATGCGAGTGCCGTCATAAGGCAACGGAGCGCAGCGCCGAATTCCAAAGCGAATTGCAAAAGCGCCTGAATCGCGCCATCGGTCAGCTGAATGGTGTGAAAAGCATGATCGAAGACAACCGTTATTGCGGCGATGTGCTCATTCAGCTTTCCGCTGCAGAAAGCGCTGTGCATACCGTGTCCGAAATGCTGCTGCGCGACCATCTGGAAACCTGCGTAACCGAACGCGTACGCGAAGGCGATACCGAAGTAATTGACGAGGCCATGCAACTCATCAAGCGTTTCGCCCACTAAGGGTGGGTTTGCTCGGCTGGTACCCGACTGCAGCCTGTCAAGTTGGCTTTCGTGCGGATCCCGACTGCTGCTGACTGCCGCCGAGACTGCCGCGTTCGTGCAGATATCGACCGTCGCTGAGACTACCGCCGTAGTTGCCGTCCGCGAGGATCCCGATTGCCGCCGGTTTGGTTGGCAGTTCGTTCGGCCGGCAGTTCACCCCCCCCAATCACAAAACTCCAAGAGGAGATACACCATGAAGATATCTTTCAATGTTCAAGGAATGACATGCGCTGCCTGCTCGGCGCGCGTCGAGAAAGCTACCAGTGCGGTCCCCGGCGTGGCGAGTGTTGCCGTGAATCTGCTGAAGAATTCAATGGAAGTGCAGCTTGCCGCCGACGCCAATGCCGCCGAAGTTACAGCCGCCATTGAGGCAGCCGTGAAGAAGGCGGGCTACGGCGCCAGCCCCAAAGGCCAGGCGGGCGCACCCGCTGGGCCAGGCGTGGCTGCTGCTACAGGCTCAGGCGTCGCTGCAAACAATCCGAACGCCACCGCCGAAGCCGAGCAGAAGAGCATGCTGCACCGCCTGATTGCCTCGCTCGTGTTTACGGTGCCGCTGTTCTACATCTCTATGGGCGACATGTTCGGCTGGCCGTTGCCCAGCGTGCTCACTGGTATGGAAAACATGATGGTGTATGGGCTTACCCTATTTGTGCTGCTGGTGCCCGTCATTTTCATCAACTTCAAGTTCTTCCGTGTGGGCTTTCGCGCCTTGGCGAATCGCGCCCCCAACATGGATTCGCTCATTGCGCTAGGCTCGGGCGCCGCTACGGTCTACGGCGCATATGCGCTGTTCAACATGGCATTTTTCATGGGTCATTCCGACATGGCGGCCGCTCATCATTTTGCCATGAACCTTTACTTCGAATCGGCGGCCATGATCCTGACGCTCATCACGCTGGGCAAGTATCTTGAAGCGCGCGCGAAGGGCAAAACCACCAGCTCGCTTTCGAAGCTTATGGATCTTTCGCCCAAAATGGCAACACGCGTGGAAGACGACGTTGAAGTGCAGGTTCCTGCCGCAAGCGTGCGCGTTGGAGACGTGCTCATAGTGCGTACGGGCGAATCGGTGCCGGTCGACGGCGTGGTGCTGGAAGGTGAAGGGTCGGTCGACGAATCCGTTATTACGGGCGAGCCTTTGCCGAAGAGCGTGCATGCTGGCAGCGCGGTGACGGGCGCCACCGTGAACACGGCGGGCTGGTTCACGATGCGTGCCGAACGCGTGGGCGAAGAAACCGTGCTGGCGGGCATTATTCGCCTGGTCGACGAAGCCACCAGTTCCAAGGCGCCCATTGAAAAGACGGCCGACAAAATCAGCGGCGTGTTCGTGCCGGTGGTTATCGCTATCGCGGTGGGGGTGGTTGCCGGGTGGCTCGCCGGGGGGGCGGAGCTTTCCGTGTCGCTTACGTACGCGATTTCCGTACTGGTAATTTCATGCGCCTGCGCGCTGGGATTGGCAACGCCTACTGCCATTATGGTGGGCACGGGACGCGGTGCCGCGAACGGGATTCTGGTGAAATCTGCCGAGGCGCTGGAAACGGCGCGCGGCGTGAAGACGGTGGTGCTGGATAAAACGGGCACCATCACCAAGGGCGCTCCGCAGGTAACTGATGTTCTACCAGTGGAGGGCGTACGGGCCGAAGAGCTGCTGCGGCTTGCCTATGCATTGGAAAAGCCTTCCGAGCATCCGCTGGCTCGCGCGATGGTGCTGTACGCAGCGGGTGGCATCGGTGCTGATGCGGTAAAAGAGTCTGCCGAGCTGGTTTCCGGATTCAAGCAGGTTCCTGGTCAGGGTGTTTCCGCCTGTGTTTCGGGCGCGGCGTGCTATGCGGGCAATGCGCGCATGATGGCCGAGTGTGGCATCGCGGTGGATGCTTCGCAGGCTGAAGGGCTCGCCGACGAAGGCAAGACCGTTACCTATTTCGCTTGCGATGGCAAGTTGGTAGGCATTATTGCCGTGGCGGATGTACCGAAGACAACCAGCGCTGCCGCCATTGCGCAGTTGCGGGCGATGGGCATTCGCACGGTGATGCTCACGGGCGATGCTGAGCGAACCGCTCTTGCTGCGCAGCGTCAGGTGGGCACCGATGAAGTCATTGCCGGCGTGCTGCCCGCCGAAAAGGAGCGCATTGTTCGCCAGCTTTCCGCGAAGGCTCCGGTTGCTATGGTGGGTGACGGAATCAACGATGCTCCGGCATTGGCTCGTGCGGATGTGGGCATTGCCATTGGCGCCGGCACCGATATTGCGCTTTCTAGTGCCGATATCGTGCTGATGCACAGCGATTTGGCTGATGTGCCCGCTGCGCTGGATCTTTCGCGTGCCACTATGCGCAACATCAAGCAGAACCTGTTCTGGGCGCTGTTTTACAACGCCATCTGCGTTCCTGTGGCGGCAGGCGCGTTTGCGTGGGCGGGTTTCAGTCTGAACCCGATGATCGCGGCGGCGGCCATGAGCGTAAGCTCGGTATGCGTGGTCACCAATGCTTTGCGTTTGCGCGGGTGGAAGCCGCAGTGTGTATCTGCAACGCCTGTGGGCGCGGCGGGCAAAGCAGCGAGCGGCCCAACATCAGCCAACGAAGTCGCTGGCGTTGACGCCGCTGCTGGCGCTGTGACCAGCAAAGAAGCGAACAATCTACCATCGGCTAACGAAACGGCGAACGATGCTTCTTCTAGCGACGGAATGCCGACTGGCTTGAACGCTTTCGCTGTAAATTCGCGCTCCGCCGATTTGCAATTCCCTGAAAGGCGCTTGCGCGTGGAGGGCATGAAGTGCCACAAATGCGCAGGTCGCGTGCGCGGAGCGTTGGAAGCGGTGCCTGGCGTTGAAAGTGTGGTGGTCGATCTCGAGAGCAAACAGGCCACGGTGCATCTTAGCGATTCCGTGCCCGATGAAGTGCTTGTCGGAGCTGTGATCGAAAAGGGCTTCGAAGCAGAAATGCTAGCGCGCTAGCGAACGGAGGATGCCGCCAATTAAATAGCGTGGTTCGCCAATCGGATTTGCCCTGTTCCCGCCTGGTGAGCCGCCAATCCGAATCGCCCCTGTTCCCGCCTGGCGAGTCGCCAGTCGGGAGCACCTTCGCGGTCAGCGCGGGCTCCTCGCCAGGCGCCCTCCCTCATCCGACGTTAGCCTCTTGCAGGCGCTTTCCCTTATCCTGCGCGGGCCTCTTGCAGGCGCTTTCTCTTATTCGACGTTGTCCACTCGCCGGGCGCCCTCCTGAACGTCCTGCATGAAAGGGCTGGGCATTAAACAGTGGCAAGAAACGGTTATCGTGTATTCCCAGAGGAGGCCCGGACGGCAAAAGGGCCGCCTCATGGCAATATGTTGCCGAAATGCATGCTCTAACGGCATATTGTTGGCAACATAGGCTCCTTATGTATGTTTTAAGCGGCGAAAAGCAGTGAAAAACAGTGTTGGGGAATACATTTCGCGAATATCTTGCCCGAAAGAGGCCCTTTTGCCGTCCGAGCCCCTCTGAGAATACATTTGAGCGATATCTTGCCATGATTCTTGGCTGTCTGTGCGTGCAAGAATGCCCGTTTCTCCCCATGCCCCATCTGGTGTCCTGCTCGGGGACTCACGTCAAGAGCCTTCGTTCGGCGTCCTGATTGAAACCTTCTCAAACACGAAAGCGGCCCCGTATCGAACATAGCGTTTCTTGCCATAAAACAGCGTCCCATTTCCTGGACACAGGAAATGGGACGCTGTTCGCAACGACGCTGTTCGCAACGACGCTGTTCGCAACGACGCTGTTCGCAACGACGCTGTTCGCAACGACGCAGAGCACTTATCTGTTGCAGACGCCTTGTGTTCTAGGCTGCTTTGTCGGCTTAAGCGCGCCCGGGGCTCTGGTATGCAGGTTCCTGGCGCGCTCTTGGCTGCTTGCCAGACAATGTCGGTGAAGCACGTTGGCTCCGGGCGTGTCGGAGCGCTTGTCGGTGTCGTCGATGCCGGCTTGCTGGGTGGCGGTTGGCTCCGGGCATGTCGGGGTGCTTGCGTGACCGTCGGCAAGACGCAACTATCGCGCAGTTGGCTCCGGGCGTGCCAGCGTGCTCGCGTGGCACCGCCACCGTATGGCCGGCCCCAGGTGTGCCAAATTAGTTTCGGGCACGTTCCTCTCGCTAGAGCAAGAGCGTCGGCGCATGAGGCTATTCGCCCTTTTCCGCCTTGGCTTTGCGAGCCTTTTCCATGATCTCGGTTGGCGAATCGAAGTCGTCGGTGCTGGCGCTACCAGGCGCTACCCATTCGTCGAGATGCTTAACCACCATGCCGATGTTTTCTACATAGGCGTAGATCTCGAACTCGCGCTTGCAGCGGAAGGTGCACTGCACGCAGGGGTTCTTGTCGCAGTAGGCAAACGCGTCTTCATCTGCCAGAGCGAACACCACGGGCGGCCACTTCTTGGGTGTGACGTACTTGTGCTGCATGCCAGTGAACGTTTTGAGGCCGAACCAGCGGGGCTTGCATGTGGAGTCGATGGAACGCCAGTTCACGTTGATGCAGTTGTTGTTCATGCCGCCAAGAATCTGATAGGTCAGCTTGAAGCGGTCTTCGACGTCGGCGGCGTCTACGAGTTCGATACGCTCCATAGGTTTGCCGCAGCAGTTCGGCTTGAAATCGACATGGCCGTACGGCGGTTCGAACAGAAGCGAACGCTCACCGTCGTTGGTGCACGTGATTTCGACGTTGCCGTCGATGCCGGCAAGAATGGCGCCGCATTCGCTGCAGCGGTAATAGGGAAGGTGCGCTGAGCTGACGCGCGGCTTCCAGGTTGCATGGGTTCGGGTCGGGCTAAATTCTGCCATTGTTCCCCCTTCTTTCGGCAGTATGAGCCAGTAAATACGAAGCTGAAAGCCCCTTGCTGTCCTTGACAAGGGACGCTTTAAAAAACTACGATTTATCTATCTTATACGAGATTTCCAATATGGAAGGGGAAGTGCGCATGAGCGTATATCAGGAGGCATACAAGTTGCCCGAATTCAAGTATGAGTATGAGCGCCTCAAGGTTGACGTCCGTGGCCCGATCCACGTTGTTTCCTTCGACGATGCTGCTAACTTGAATGCAATGTCTTACCAGCAGATGGCCGACTTCAACGACTATCTGAAGAAGGTCCGTATGGACCCCGAATGCCGCGTAATCGTTCTCACCGGCGAGGGCAAATCCTTCTGCGCAGGCTTCAACCTCAACGAGCTCAACTTCGAGCCCCCCGCAGACATGGGCCGCGCTCAGCGCGATCACTGCATCATGCAGACCATCTGCTCTGACCAGGCTGTTAACATGCGCAACGCTATGCAGCCCATCATCGGTGCTCTCAAGGGCCATGCAGTAGGCGGCGGCCTTTCCCTGGCTTGCGCTTGCGACCTGCGCGTTTGCGGCGAATCCTTCAAGATGCAGGCAGGCTACCTGAACATCGGCCTTACCGGTACCGACATGTCCGGTTCTTACTACCTTCCCCGCATCGTGGGCTACGCTCGCGCTGCTGAGGCTCTGATGACTGCTCGCCGCATCGGCGCAGAAGAGCTGAAGGAATGGGGCTTCGCCAACAAGGTTGTTGCTGACGAAGATGTTGTAGAAGAGGCTGTAAAGATGGCAGAGGCTATGGTTAAGAACTCTGCTCCTCTGGGTCTTCGCCTTACCAAGGAATCCCTGCAGGTTTCTCTTGACAACTCTTTCGAGTCTCAGATCAAGATGGAGAACCGCAACCAGGTTCTGGCTTCTCAGACTGAGGACAACCGTCGTGGCGTTCGCAAGATGAATCCGAAACTGCGCGACGAGGTTAAGGCTCATCCTGAGAACTTCGCCTTCTCCAACATGTAAATTTTCTTCCGAAGGTGCTGCTACAGGAACGGCGCCGAACGAAAGATCGCTAGCGGAGCGGCACCCAATTGGGTGCCGCTTTTTTTGTTGGGGGGGGCATGGCGGCACCCACGGGAGCCACTGCGAAGCTGCTCACGATGCTATGCTGGGTCCGCGTTGTAGCGCAGATTGAGGTGCTGCAAAGGCTCGCCCTGACCAAATCACTGTGTCAAAGCTATTCCAAGAGTCCGGAAACAAAAAATCGGTCCGAATTGCAACTTTTTTGCGATTGGCAATTGTTGCGAGCCCCCCAATCGCGAATCGCGGCACAAAAACGCAGGTAATTTGCCGTGTGAAGGCCCCTTTTTCGCTTTGCGGGGACAGGGAAGAGTTCGCAATCGCAAAAAAGTTGCAGAGATGCCGAGATTTTTGTTTTCACGATGGGCGGATTGCCTCAACGGGTGGATATCGCAATGGGCGGATCACCGCAACGGGGCAAATCACGCAGATGTGCGTATTCTCGGTGGCAGCGCGGGTAGCAACGTCTAGGGCCACTGATCGGACGAAGCGGTCCCCGTGCCTTGCCGGATTGGGTTGGGCGGCAGCCCGTGTGCAGAGGGGTTTGCTGCGGATTGGACGGAGCGGCAGCCCCTAGGTCTTGGGGCGGCGGGAAAAGGCAGGCTGTGGATCTGGCTCGCCTGAGGAGAGTGGAGTGCCAGCCCCAATGGCGGCAACGAAGCTGGCCGCAGGGGTGATCTTTAATTCAGAAATCTTGTACGGGGCATTGAAGTTTTGGGCTGGTCTTGAGCCTCATTGAGCTTTCGGGCTTGCTTTTCTGTAAAGTTCGAGGTGGAGCCCTTGCATTGGTCTTGCGCGGCGGGAAGTGAAGAATTCCATGTTTTGGGCAGAACCTCCCGTAAGGTAAGATGAATTTGTTCAGACATGATTGATAAATGCAATAACCCCTGTTAATTAGATTATTTTTGGCAAACAGTACATATTCTCAAAGACTATTTGACAAAAGTGCTTTTCGGCGCTGAAATAGACAAACTTAGTCGTTTTGGAGTAGAGAAGAGGACATTCTATGGCCCGGAGGTACGATAGCGAAGCAGTTCGTAATCGCGTGCTTTCGACGAGCGTTCGCCTGTTCCTGGAGCGGGGATACCACGGCACCGCCATGGCGGCCATTCTAAAAGAAGCCGATGTGTCCTCGAGCTCGTTCCAGAATGTCTTCGGAAACAAAGACGGAGTGATGTATGAGCTGATGAAGCTCATGTTTTCGGAGCAGTTTTCGGCAGCGGATTCAGCCGCCGCGCTGCTGGGACCTAATGCTAGCCCGGCTTTTGCGTATGCGCTCGAGACGTCCGTCCAGCTCACCATTGCCGAATTAAGTGAAATCATTCGCGATTTGTATTTGCAGGCATATGCCAGCGAACGTTCCCTGGAGTACATTCGCCGCAATACCGCGAAGCATCTTCAGAAATTCTTCCAACAGTACAACCCTTCATTCGATGAAGAGGATTTCTACCAGATGGACATCGGAACATCGGGCTTGATGCTTGGCTTCATGTTGCGCCCGTGCAGCGACGATTTTCCCCTTGACGTGAAAATCGAGCGCTATCTGCAGATGAGCCTTTCTGCGCTGAATGTGCCGGCAGAAGAGCGCACAACCATCATCGAGGGCATAAAACAGCAAGATTTGCGTTCCATTGCAAAGGCTGCCGTGAAACAGCTTTTCGATGTGCTGTCCGACACTTTCGATCTTGAGCTTCAAGCACAAATATTCGGCGAGGAAGAGTGCGACAAGGAAGAGTCTGCCGAATAGCGGGTCGAAAGGCGCAGATTTGCTGCCCTCCTGCGGGGCGACAGGATCGTCACGCGGCGGCTTGCGGGTATCGGATACAATTACCGCCCTCCAGTGGGATGGCAGAACCAGATGGGCCATCCGTATCGCTTAATGGCGTAGGTGTTGCCCTCCTGTGGTGCGACGGAACCAGGTTGACCTCTGTGCCATTAATAGCGCAGTTGCCCCTCCCTGTAGCGTGACGGGATAGACGTTCGCTGGTTGCCCTACAATAACGAAGAGGAACGCGCCATTCGTTGGGCCGGCTTGTGCAACTGCTGGTGCGATGGCGGCAAAAGTGATCTGCTGATCTTGGGGATAGGAGCTCGCATGGGTGTTTTCGCAGGTGATTCCAAAACGGCGAAGGTGGGTTTGCTGTGCGCGGCGTCTGTCGGTGCGGTAGCCGCGGTTGTGACTGGGGCGTTGGCCGCTTCACGTATTAAGACACTTTGCTCGCTGAAGAAGTTGTCCAGTTTTGCCGGTGCGTACAATCTGTACGAGAGCGCGGTTGCGTATCGTTACGACCTTGACGCCATTATCAAGTCAGGGGTTGAAGACGACCAAACCTATATCGACGCGGTGTGTAAGCAGGTATTCCCTGGGATTCCCGTAAAGGTCGAGGCGCCGAAGTTCGCCTGCAGTGCGTTTTGCGCCGAAGCCCCAAGCAGCGTTTTGATGGGTCGCAATTACGATTTCAAAGACGATACCTCTGCGCTTTTGGTTCGCACGCATCCGAAGGACGGGTATGCGTCCATTTCTTTTTCGGCGCTGAACAATTTGGGCGCTAACATGCCCGAGGAAAGCCTGAAAAGTAAAGTCGCGGCGATGTTGGGGCCCTTCGCGAGTCTTGATGGCATCAACGAAAAGGGCGTATCCATTGCGGTGCTTACCCTTGATAGCCTACCTACCAGGCAAAACAGCGGCAAGCCGAAAATCAATACCTCACTGGCCATTCGTTTGGTGCTTGATAGGGCGGCAAGCACGCAGGAAGCGGTAGACTTGCTGGGCTCGTACGATATGGTTGCCATGGCTGGCCGCGACTACCATTTCTTCATCAACGATGCTTCTGGAGACAGCCGCGTTGTTGAGTACGACCCGCAAAATCCTGCGCGCCCTATGGTCGTTACGCATGCGCGTGAAATTACCAACTATTACGCGTGCTATGCCAACGAGGTTCTGCCGAATCAGAAGAACGGTGCTTTAGGGCATGGTAAAGAACGCGCGCTCGCCATTGCCGAGGTGCTTGATGGTGTGCAGCTGCAAACGAAGGAAGTTGCCTGGAAGGCGCTGCGCTGTTCTTCGCAGGAGCCAAACCCAGAAGACATCACCAGCAATACGCAATGGTCCATCGTGTATGACAACATCAACTGCACTGCCGATTTTGTCTTGCGGCGAAACTGGGGCGAAGTGTTCAGCTTTGTCGTGTAGCTGCTAAGGTGGCGTGCATTAGCGGCGGACTCCGGCGAACGGGCATGCTTGGCTCGGTTGGCCAGCGCCCCAATTTGGCGAACCGGTTGTCCAACTCTCTGCATCACACGAGGCTTGTTGATGTTGGTTGCCTCGCATCCTGATTCTGGCGCAAGACCAGCGCGCACCGTATCATAGAAAGCGAACGACGCGCCGCAACGGGAAGCGGCGAAAAGGAGGGTGCTATGCGAGTGGATTTGCAGGGTGGTTCGGTCGAGTTCAAGGCGAGGGAAAGCGTGCTTTCGAAGATCGAGGCTTCGCTTCAGCCAGGGTTTGAGCCGGTGCAGCCCAAATATGCGGCAACGGTAATGTTGGTGCGTGATTCGGCTCCGTTCCAGACGGAATACCGCATCGAAAGCGATCATTTTCCGCCCGATTTCCCAACCGGCCAGGAACTGGAAGTGTTTATGCTTCGTCGCGTAAAAACGATGGAGTTCGTTCCCGATGCCGTTGTTTTCCCTGGTGGCAGGGTCGATGATCGCGATTCGAACCCCAATCTCCCGTGGTGCGGGCCCGCTCCTGCCGAATGGGCTGAGCTCATGGGCTGCACCGAGGAGGTGGCGCGACGCGTGGTTGTTGCCGCTGCGCGCGAGGTGTTCGAGGAGTGCGGCGTTTTGCTGGCGGGCCCCGATGAGCATTCGGTGGTACAGGACTTGAGCGACCCTTCCTGGCAGGAAGATCGCACTGCTCTGGAAAACCACGAGATTGCCTTTGCCGACATGCTCATCCTGCGTGGATTGGTTTTGCGCACCGACTTGCTGGGCCTTATCTCGAACTTCTGCACGCCTGAATTTGAAACGAAGCGATACGACACGTTCTTCTTTTCTGCGCTTATGCCAGAAGGCCAGGTGGCCGATGGCGAAACAAGCGAAGCGCAGATTGCCGACTGGGTAACTCCCGCGTACGCTATGCGTGCAGGTGACGCAGGCAATTGGCTGGTGCTGGCGCCAACCGTTTACAACCTCACTTGCATCGCTTCGGCTCAAAACGCGAAAGAATTTGTCGAAACACGCCGCCGACTTACGCGCTTCATGTCGTATCCCATCAAGAGGGAAGACGGCACGTTAATGCTGCATTGTGACTTCCCGAAGCGCAAATAGGCAACGCGGCAAGGCGGGCGCGTTCTTGCCGGCTTGCGAGAAAAGGAGTTGAGCGGTGGGTTTCGTAGAGGATGAAACGCCCTGGTGCGGTGGGCATGTAAGCGCGCGCGTTTGGTGCGTGCGCGCGAACAACCCCAGCCCCATGACGTATGTGGGAACCAATTCGTGGATTGTGACCGAGCCGGGTGCCAAGGAATGCGTGGTGATAGACCCCGCTCCTGCTGGCGAGCAGGTTCAGCGCATCCTGGCGACATGCGGTGAGGTAGGGCTGCGCATCGGAGCCATTGTTGCCACGCACGACCACCCCGATCATATCGAGGGAATTCCCGAACTTGTTGCGGCAACGGGCGCTCCGGCGTACGCGCCGCGCACGAGCCGTATCAACCAGCTGCTGCAGAAGCACGGCTTCGCGAAGTGCGGCGGCGTGAAGCGTGCATGCTCGGAGGGCGCCGAGGGCACAGGTGCGGTCGAAGCTGGGGCTGCAGGCGAATTGGATTCGGGGGGCTTGTCTCGTTCTTGCGAGGAAAAAGCTGGCTGGGGCGCTGATGTCCAAGCTCTTCCGAAGGGCCCATTCCGCCCCTTTGAAGGGGCGCCGGAGTTTGAGGTGATCGCTCTTCCTGGCCATTCGGAAGATTCGGTGGGCTTGCTTCTCCCTGCAGAGCAATCTCTATTTACGGGCGATGTGCTGTTTCGCCATGGGCCCACGGTGGTATTTCATCCCGATGGGGTACTTGCCAGCTATTTTGCCAGCCTTGATACGCTTGAGCGGCTGGTTCGCGAAGGCGGGGTGCGGCGTTTCTATCCTGGGCACGGGTATCCCATCGACGACCCACTGCCCATCATCGAAGCCACGCGAAAGCATCGCGTCGACCGTCTTAACCAGGTGAAAGAAGCGCTGAATGCGGGCACGCCCGCCGAGCCCGATGCGTTGTTCGACGCGGTGTATCAAGGCGTGAACCCCGCTTTGCGTATGCCTTCCATTCGAAGCATCCGTGCGCAGTTGAAGTTTCTGGGGATATAGGGACAGGTCCCATTTTTCCACTTAGCCATAGCGCATAAAGAAAGGGCCTTGCCTGCGAACTCAATCGCAAGCAAGGCCCTGTTTGTTAGACGGGAAAATGGGACCTGCCCCTATATTCCCAGTTTACATCGTTATTCTGCAGCAGCCTTCTTCTTGCCGAAGATGGTCTTAGCGCCTTTAACGGCCAAGATAACAGCCAGTACGAAGAGCACAGCGGCAAGTGCTGCCTGAACGCCGGCGGCGAACGGATCGCCGGCGCCAGCCATAAGTGCGGTGCACTTGGCTTGCAGCGTCATGACCAGCGAAGTGAGCGTAACAACCAGCATGAACACCATGGGGATGTAGAACATCTTGTTGTTGCGGCCTGCGTTGCCCAGCCATGCGCATACTGCCAGAAGGGCAAGAGCGGCAAGCAGCTGGTTGGCGGCGCCGAACAGAGGCCAGATGATGGTGTAGCCGGTCATACCGAGGCCAACGCCCAGAACTACGGTAACGAGGGTTGCAACGTAGGGGTTTGTCAGAACCTTGCGAGCACCGGTGGCTTCGTCCATGGACTTACCAGCGGGAACCCACAGCTCCTGGAACATGTAGCGGCCCAGGCGGGTTGCCGTGTCGAGTGAAGTGAGACAGAAGGCGGAAACAGCCAGGATCAGCAGGGT
>ENA-UOOD01001558-UOOD01001558.1-human-gut-metagenome-genome-assembly--contig:-CS67-NODE-1558-length-22814-cov-41.952898_pt1 | contig 22814 bp, 20 predicted proteins | sample MGYA00242464_ERZ724011 | MGnify/ENA metagenome assembly ERZ724011 | reverse complement strand
TTATATTCTATATCCATTTTAATGCTTACTTTTTATGTTTCAGTGCAGCGTACACCTTGCCGTATGGCAGCGGCACGCCAAACAGGCGCTGCAAAAACGCAGGTTTCCAGCGCGCCTGGGCAAGGTCCCGTTTCAGCTGTGCCGGGGCGTGCAGATAGGTGCCCCAGCCAGCTGGGGCAGCCAGCTTCCAGCTGCCGCCGTCCTCCACGGTGATCTCACCCAGGGTGCGCACCTCCTGCATGCGGGGGGCCTGCACCATCTGCAAAAACGCTGTGATGCAGGTTTGCGGCGGAATTTGCACTTCCCGCAGCGGGCCAGCCTGCCAGCGCTGAACAAAAGCCCTCATGCCCTGCCAGAGCGGCGCGGTGATTGCCCTGTTATCTGCACCCGCCTGCCCGATTTCCGGCACCATCTGCCCGGCCTGTGCGTGGTATCCCACCGTGGAGCCGCATGGCTCGGAGAGCAGAACTTCCAGCATGGGCTGGCCCACCCAGTACCACAGGGGGGCCGGGCAGCCGTCAAACAAAAATGTTTTGGCGCGCTCCGGCGGCAGGTTCTGGTGCAGGCGCGCATCGCAGGCAAGGTAACAGCCGTACAGCTGGGTATGCAGCAGCTCTTCCAGCACACGCTGGGTGGTTCCGCCGCTGCCGATATCCACCAGCAGCACCGGGCTATCCGTCAAGCCCGCCTGTTCCAGATATGCTCTTGTCTGCTCTGCCCGCCTGCGCAGCGGCTCCCCTTCCGGCAGCTTGCTGTGGGCCGCAAGGGCCAGCAGCATCTCTTTGGTGCGGCACGGCAAGGGGCGGGTGCGCAGGTCATAGGTTTTGGTGGTGTGTCCCTTCGGGGAATCAAAGCCAAGATAGGCGGCGATCTGCCGCTGGGTCAGCTGCTGGCGCGGCAGGGTATCCGCCAAAAGTGCCAACGCCTGCTCATTCATTGGGCATTGCAGCAGGGCTGGCAAAAGGCTTTGGCGGGATGCTTTCAGGTAAAAGGTTTCTTCTTCTGGGTACAGCAGCTGGTACACCTGGCGCACCAGGTACATATCCCGCGCCAGGAATACAAGCTTTGCCCCCGGTATAGCCGCGCGCTGCCCATGCAGCCAGGTGGCAAAGCCAACCGCCAGCGGGCCAAGCAGCTCTGCCCCCAGCGCAGCACTGGGATTTAGATTCTGGCAGCAGTTTTGCAAGGTGGCAATTGCGACACCACCTACGGCATCCGCCGGGGTTTTGGTGTATGGCAGCGGGGTTGGCTGCGGCAGCAAAAAGCAGCGGATACCCGCCAGCGCTGCCCCGGCAAAATCCGCGCGGGGGCTATCCCCCACAAACAAGACTTCCGCCGGGCGCAAGGCAGTTTGCTGCAAAAAAAGCTTGAATAGCTTACCGCTGCGCTTTTGCACCCTGTACTCGCAGGAAACGAACACTCCATCCAGAAAATCCAGCCCGCATTTTTGCAGCATGGCTTCGATCTGCTCTTTAGGCAGATACATATCCGAAACCGCATATACCTTTTGCCCGCGGGCATGGCAGGCCGCAGCGGCTTGGGCTACCGGTCGGTTGGGGGCAATCATAGCCAGTTCCGCTGCGCACTCTGCAGCGGGGTCAGTACCCCGCAAGGCAGGATGTGCATAAATTTCGGCCAGCGTCACCTCGCGGCCAAGGGTCTGGCGGGTTTCTGCCTCTGCGGCAACGCGCGCCCCGGCAAAGCCGAGAGCCGCCTGATGGGTAACTTCCATCAGGGCGAACAGATCCGCCGGGCGGGCGCAATCCCGCTTGAGCAAGGTATCGAAAATATCAAAAGCAACCGCTTTGTACCCCTTTGCCGCATGCAGCAGGCGCAGGGTCAGGCAGTTTGTGTGTGGTGTATTGTTCATTGCTCCTGTGTGGGTAAACCATGTACGGTTGGGTGAAAGTTGACTCCAGCAAAAAAACCGCGCCAGATAATGCCCAGCCGCTTACATTTTTGCGGGCCGTGGCGCAGCACCTGAACGCTGTGCCAGGCATCTTTGGCAATCAGCCACAGCCAGCCACGCAGCCCCTCCCGCCGGTAAAGCACCACATCATTGCGGTAAAAGTAGCGGTAGCGGGGCCAGCGGTCCGGGGTATCGGTGGCAATGTTGACAACCGTGGCGTTCTGCATTGCATGCACCACCCGGCTGGCGGGAATTACATAGCACGGCATGCTGCGGGAGATACGGCGGGTATACTCCCAATCGTCCGACCAGATAAAAAATTCTGCAATGGGCAGGCCAAAGCGCTGCACTGTGCTGCTGCGCAAAAACAGCGAAACAAAGCTGGCCATAACCGCGGGCTGCCGCGGCCCGGCAAAGCTTGCCAAATCTTTGTACGGCGTGCTGCGCTGCAGGTTCATGGGCTGGTCTTTACCGTCCGGCGCCAGTGCGCGGGAGGAAAGCCAGCCGTACTGCCCGTCCAGTTCGGCATCCGCCAGCAGCAGCTGCTGCAGGGCATCCGGTTCCGGCAGGCAGTCATCATCCATAATCCACAGATACTCTGCCCCGGAACACGCTGCCTGCTGGATGCCGCAGGCAAAGCCGCCCGCACCACCCAGGTTTTTGCCGGTATTATAATAGTGCATGGTTGGCAGGTTCAGCTGCGCCACCAGTTCGGCCGTGCCGTCCGTGCTGGCATTATCGATTACCCACAGTTCCGGCACACCGGCCGTTTGGGTACACAAAGCCCGCAGGCAGCGCTGCAGCATTGCCTTGCGGTTATACGTTACAATAACCGCTGCCGTGCGTTTCATTTGTGAGCCTCCTTGTGGGGGAAGAACTTGCGGTTCAAAAAGGCCATCCCCTTGCGCAGCCAATGCTGGCTTTCCATATATACAACGTCAAGCTCTTCATAGGCGATGTTGTTGGTGATCAGCCAGGCATCCAGCAGGCGCTCGCTCACAAAGCCGAACACCCGCTTATCATTGGTGGAATAGCTGCTGATATCCAGCTCTTTTTCCAGCTCAAACAAAATATCGAACAGCCAGGTGCAGTAGTGCTGCAGCAGTTCCTTTTTCATCACGAACATATTGAAGTGATGGCCGTGCGTTTTGGACATGTAGGTGTCATACGCCGGCAGATACTCCGGGCATTTGCGCTCGATGATGGCGCGGGTCACCCGCAGGTCCTGTTCATGGTGGGCGTGGATATACTGGGTATAATTGGTTTCAATAAAATAGTGGCGCTCTTTAGGCAGCACAACATTGGTGGTGGCCAAAATAGCGTTGAGTTCCTCGTGGCCGATGACCCGACGCTTTTTGCGCTCAAAACGGTGCAGGCGGCTGGCAAAGTAACGGCGGTAATGCACGATGCCGATATAATCGGAATCCAAGTTTTTGGCCGCCCAGTACAGGCCCGTCAGCTCGCAGAAATTGCCGTTGCGCTCTGAAATATTTTCACCGGTATCGTCCCCGATGTAGCCAATGCCGGGGTGGATGGCATGACCCATCTGTACCGGCAGGTACATGGGGTCTTCCGGTATCCAGTACGGTTTATGTGTTGCTATGATGATCGTTGTCTGCAAAGTGTATTCCCTGCCTGTTTCTTACTGCTGCGCATGGTTAGCAAAAAAGCGCAGCGTGCTTTACTCCAGCCGGCAAAGCACCGGCACACATGCAAAATAGCTGGCGGTGGATGATGCAGCGCACCTGCCCAGCCGCACAAGCCCAATATCAAAAATAGTATACCGCTTTTTATCAGGAAAGCAAGTTACAGTTTCATTACTGTTTTTAATGTTTCTCATTTTTTGCAGCCGGATCTGCCGCAAAAAGGGCCTCCGGGCCGGTGTGCCAGATGCAGCGCTCAACGCGTTTTTCAGGAATCACTTTCTGCATCCATGCGGTCCTGTTCCTCTGCCAGCTTTTCCCACTCGTCATACAGTTCCTGCTGGTGGAAGCGGGAATCATCCAGTTCATCGCACTTATCCCGCAAAAGCAGGTGGTCGCGCAGAACCTCCGGGTCGTTGATCTCGTTTTCCAGCTCAACAATATGGGCGCCAAGCTCTTCGATCTCGGTTTCCAGCGCTTTCAGGCGGGTGCGCACCTCGGCACGGCGGCGGCGCTGCTCCTTGCCATAGCCTGCCTTCTGGGGCTTATCCTCCTGCTTGGCGGGTTCCGGCTGTTTGGAAGTATCGCGGTCATGCAGCTTCTGGAAGTTCTGGTAGAAAGTCGCCTTGCCATCTTCCAGGTACAGGATCGGGCAGCCAAGGGTCTGCATCAGGTAGCGGTCATGGGTGACCAGCAGCAGGGTGCCCGTGTAGGCAGACAGCGCATCAGTCAGCGTTTCGCGCATGAAAATATCCAGGTGGTTGGTCGGTTCGTCCAAAAACATCAGGTTCGGGCGTTCCAGGGCCAGCTCCGCAAAGCGCAGGCGGGCCATCTCACCGCCGGAAAGGGTGGCGCAGTCCTTGAACACTTCCTCGCCGCGGTAGCCGAACCTGGCCAAGTGGCTGCGCACTTCCAGCTCGGTAAAGCGGGGGTACTGGTTCCAGATGGCATCGATCACGCGGCCTGCGCGGCGGGTCTGCTGCTGCACAAAGATACCGGGCTTGGCACCAGTGCCCAGCCGCACCATACCGCCGGAGGGGCGGCGCTTACCGTCCAATACCTGCAGCAGGGTGGATTTACCGGTGCCGTTGGGGCCTGCAATAATCAGCTTGTCCCCACGGTGGACGACATAATCCAGTGCTTCCAACAGGGTGCGTTCCCCAATGCGGATGGTTAAGCCTTTCATGATGACCAACTCATCATACGGCTCAATATCATACTCAAAGCGGAAATTCAGCTGGTGGGCTTCCGCCTGGGGTGCTTCGGTGATTTCCAGCTTTTCCAGCTGTCTGCGGCGGCTCTGGGCCATTTTGGTGGTGGAAGCGCGCACCAGGTTGCGGTCAATATAATCCTGCAGCTTGGCCGCCTTTTCCACATCGGCATCATGCTGTTTTTGCAGGCGCTCGTCCGCTGCTTCGCGCTGGGGCAGGTAGGCGGAGTAGTTGCCGCGGTAGGTGGTGATGGTTTTGCCGCGCAGCTCCCAGATACGGGTACAGACAGAATCCAGGAAGTAGCGGTCATGGCTGACCACCAGCACTGCGCCGCGGTAGGCTTTCAGATAGGTTTCCAGCCAGTCCATCGTTTCCAGATCCAAATGGTTGGTGGGTTCGTCCAGAATCAGAATGTCCGGGCGTTCCAACAGCAAGCGGGCCAAGCGCAGGCGGGTCTGCTCGCCGCCGGAAAGCACCCCGGCCTTTTTCTTCCAGGTATCTGCCGGGAAGCCCATGCCGTTGAGCACCTTTTTGATCTGGGTATCCATATTATAGGCATCCATGGCATCGATCACTGCGTTACAGGCTGTGATCTTATCCGTAATAGCCGTGTTGTGGTGGTCAGCTGCCAGCTGCTTTTGCAGGGTTTCCAGCTCCGCCATGGCGTCAAGCGCAGGCTGGAACGCAAGGCGCATGGTTTCGTAAACGTCTTTCTCCGGGTCAAGATGACCCGTCTGTTCCAGGTAGCCGCAGGTTGCCCCCGCCGCAAAGGCAGCGTCACCGGCATCGGGCAGGCTTTCGCCGCACAGCACACGCAGGAGCGTGGTTTTGCCGGTGCCGTTTGCACCAATAATACCAATGCGGTCGCCGCGTTCCACACTGGCTGTTACATGTTTTAAGACCTCGTGCTCGCCAAAGCTTTTGCCAAGGTCCTGCAGTTCGATCAGCATAATTTCACACCTTATCGTATCCCTGGCCACTAGGGTGTATCAGAAAAGTCGAAAATATAGTCTATTTCTACAAACACAGCAGGATTTTGCATTAAAAAGCCTTAAATCCTGCTTGTATTTGCGAAATATCCGTCATGCTCTTTGTTTTCAGATTCACATTAAAGCAGCAGCCAGTTTGTTTTACTCTTCCACCAAAGGGCGCATCAAACCCGAAAATGTGCCGCTGCTCAGTTCTTTACCCCGGCAGCGGCACATTCCATTGGTCTGTTTTAGCCCTCGTTCATATGCCGACGGTTGCGCACGCCGACATTTTCCAGTTCTTCCGGCTCCATTACAACGCGGTACAGTTCTTCATAGCTGTGCACCGTATATTTGGGCTGGATGCCGGTTTTATTTTCCTCGTTGGCAAAGTTGACCCAGCAGGTATCGATCCCCGCGTTGATACCGCCCTTGATATCGGCCAGCAGGTCGTCCCCCACCATCAGCACACGGCTGCGGTTGGTCAACCCCAGGTCCCGGATGGCATAGTCCAGCAGCTTGGGCGAAGGCTTTGCCGCACCCACTTTTTCCGAGATATACACACCATCCATAAAGCGGCCAATGCCGGATGCCGCAATGCGGGATTCCTGTACCTGGGTAGCACCGTTGGAAACGATTGCCAGGGTAGCAACTTCGCCCAGTTCTTCCAGAGCGGTCAGCGCGCCGGGCATCAGATCCGCATGGTTGGCCAGCTCGTTCTCATAAAAGTCGTTCATCTCGCGGGCGTTGCCGGCTTCCGGTGTGCCAAGAGCCTGCATCACGCGGCCAAACCGCACCGCAAACAGCTTGCTGCGGTTCAGCTCGCCTTTGGCAAGGCTGTCCCACAGCTGGCGGTTGATCTGGTGGTAGGTTTCCAATGCTTCGGGGCCGTTGGGCATGCCGTAATGCTCTAACGTAATACCGACCGCAGCACGCTCCGCTGCGTTAAAATCCAGCAGGGTGTTATCCACATCCAGTAAAAGACAAGTATAATTTGCCATAGATTTATTCCTTTTTTCCGGTCTACTCTTGCCGGATATCTGCCGGGGTGCTGCCCTGCCGCCAAAACAATTACTCCGTGTGCTGTGCTTCCGTCCGTTCATCGTCCGTCAGCGCATCGTCAAGGGGTTCTGCGTTAAGGGGCTGGCCCCAGTCAAAATCATAGTTTTCCACACTGCCGTCGGTCACATCGTTCTGGCCGTTATCCGGCTGATAGCCAGCCTCGCAGTCAAAGACAAACATGTGATCACCTCCCGGCTTATGCTATGCCGGGGGCAGGCGCTGTGTGACTGCAATCAGTCTCCGTCGCCAAAGGGGAAGAACGGGAACTGATCGCCCGAATCACTTGGTTCCGGGGTTACCGTGGGGTCCGAAAGGGGTTCCGTTACGTTGATGACAAGCTCTGCATACTGACCATTGTTGGCAGCACGCACGGTATAGCTGCCAACGGTATCCGCGCTGAACTGCACGTTATCGCCGGTTGCACTCCACTGCGGCTTCTGGGCGCAGGTCCAGGTGGTATCCCCCGAAGGATTGCTTACGTTGGCCTGCAGCGTTGTGGTACTGCCTGCCGGCATGGAGCTGACACCGATGATGCTGACGGTGGTAGCCGGTGCCTGCACATGCACCATCAGTTCCTGCGAAGTATAGGTACCGTTGACTTCCAGCCCGGCCTTGATGCGGTAATCTCCGGTGGCATTCGGCGTAAAGGTATAACTGGCGCCATTCTGCATCAGGTCATCGTTGACCGACCACTGCACACCGCTGTTATCATAGCTCTTACCGCCCAAGGTGACACTGGCGTTGATGGTCAGGGATTCACCCTGCTTGATGGTGCTTTCGCCCTGATCCAGGTTGATCTGCACACGGGCATCGTTGAACATTGCCGTCACGGAAATATCCTTGGTCGCGCTGTCCACACGGGTAGCGGTGGTCAGGCCATCGCTCCACTTATAGAACGTATAGCCGTCCGCCGCCACAGCGGTAATGGTCACGGTCTGCTTTTCGGCTGCGTTCATTTCGATGGAAGTTACGCCGCTCTGGTCATTGCCCTGCAGGGTGCCCTTGCCTTCTTCCACCAAGTATTGCAATTTGAACGTTGTAGGGGTCGCCGAAGGCGTGGGCTCCGCGGCGGCTGCGCTGCCGCCAGCCTGCTCAGTACGCTGCGGAATATCATCCGTGTTGGGGCGGGTATCCGCAGTATCGTAAGCATGATTGCGCAGGTAGTTCAGCACCACATTCGCGCCGGATGTGCTGAAGCCATTCTGTTTGTTGTTCAAATAGGCTGCTTCGGCATAGCCGCTGTTGCTGTCTTTCAGTGCTTCGGCCAAGTTCAGGTATTTATAGCCTTCATCATTGCACATCTTGGCCAATTCCTGGTTGAACTGGTCGATCATCAGCTGCGTTTTGGCGGCATCAGATGCATTTTTTGCCACAGGCGGAATGGCACAGACAATGACATCGCAGTACTGATACGCACCGGTAATTGCGATAACAGCCTGCTTATAGTTACGGGCAAAATTATCATAGGAAAGGCTGCCGTCCAGATCGTTGCTGCCCAGCAGCATGACCACGCGGCGGGGTTTCATTTTGGATACCGCCTGCGGGACGGTATAGGCGCTGGAATCCCCCGCAAAGTAAACGCAGGCATCATTCAGCAATGAGCTGACGGTCAGGCCGTCCTTGCCTGCAAACTGATCCAGCGTGATGACTTTATCGTCATACAGGGACTTGGCAAACTGATCCCCCACAAACAGCGTGGAGGAGACATAATCGGTGCCTGCATCAGAGGTTTTGGCCAGCACGGACCCCAGCGAAGTATCCAGCGGATAGGCCTGCGGGTCATAGCGGCCGCTGCCGCCCAGCGACAGCTTGCCCGGCAAAACCCAGGATGCAATAAATGTAAGGATGACAGCCAGCACACATACTGCCAGAACAGCACATGCCTTGCGCTGGGTTGGGCTGAAGGATGCCCGGCTGCCGGATGTTTTGCGGCTCATAATGTTCGTTTCTCCCTTTGTTCCTTATGTAGGATGCGCCCGCGGGCCGGGTTGGTTCCGGCGGCGGGCTGTGCCCGGCAGCGCTTTGCACCGCGCGGGGTTCAGCCCAGAATATACTGGGTCAGTTCTTCACAATTTTGCGCCAGCAGCACCGGATTCCAGGGTTCCATTTCTTCCCTGCTACCATAGCCGTACAGCACGGCAGCAGCGGGCAGCTGGTTGTTGACTGCGCCCTGCATATCATCCTGGCGGTCCCCCACCATCAGGATGCGTTTGCCCGCCAGGCGTGGGTCCTGCAGCACAAGGCGGATCACATCCGTCTTGTTGTCCACACTTTCGTCCATGCTGGCCCCGCCAATGCGGTCAAAATAGTCAAACAGCCCCTGCTCTTTCAGGATGGGTGTTACAACTTCGACCGGTTTGCAGGTTGCCGTTGCCATGTACAGCCCGGCATCTTTCAGGGTATCCATCATCTGACGCACCCCGGGGAACAGGCTGCACTGGTGGCTGCCAACTTCCTCGTAATGCACGCGGTAATACTCCACGGCCTGCTCCACCTCGGCATCCGTTGCAAAGTGCTGGGCAAAGCTCCAGCGCAGCGGAGGGCCAAGGTAGCGGGAACAATCTATCGCATCCGGGTCAAGGCCCATTTTGCGGAACGCATAGGCAAAGCAGTTAAAAATGCCCGGCCGGGAATGGATCAATGTTCCATCAACATCAAATAAAACGGCGTCGTAACGCTGCATCCAAAATACCTCCTGCGGAAAGGCGGTGCTCCCTTTATACAGTCCTGATAACGTCCCATGGCGCTTGCGGCCGCGTTGTTTATGGCTGCTCTCCCGGTGTAAAGCACACTCACTTTACATTCATTTCAAGAGCCTTGGCCGCATACCATGCAGAGAAAACAATGAACTTTCCTGAGTTCTTTAGTTTCTCTTTTGGGGTATACGGAACCGAAAACAGACGATCCGATACTCTGCCGTCTGTCAATTCCGTCATAATATACAGTTGTATTATATCATAACTGTCAAGGTTTGAAAATGACTTCACGGAAATTTGATAATTTGCCCCTTCTTTCCTGCTCCAAAAGACAAAAAAGCCGCTGCAAACCGGTAAAATCCGGCCCGCAGCGGCAGTTAAATGGTATAAAACTTATCCAAATCCGATCCTGTACGCAATCTTATCAGGAAAGGATCATGCGGTCATTGGCTTCACCGCCAGCCTGCTCAAAGCGCTGCAGCAGATCCGATACTTCCAACTTTGTCTTTTCTTCGCCGCGCACATCATAAATCACATGGCCTTCGTTCATCATGATCAGGCGGTTGCCATAGCGGATGGCATCGCGCATATTATGGGTGATCATCAGGGTGGTCAGGTGGTTTTCCTGCACGATTTTGTTGGAAATTTCCAGCACCTTGGCGGCGGTCTTGGGGTCCAGGGCTGCGGTGTGCTCGTCCAGCAGCAGCAGCTTGGGCTTTTTCAGGGTCGCCATCAGCAGGGTGACTGCCTGGCGCTGGCCGCCGGAAAGCAGACCGACCTTGCTGGTCATGCGGTCCTCCAGGCCCAGGCCCAGGGTTTTAAGCAGCTCGTGGTACTCGGCATTTTCCTTTTTGGTAATACCAATGCGCAGGGTGCGGCCCGCACCGCGGCGGGCGGCCAGGGCCAGGTTTTCATCAATCTGCATCGTGGCGGCGGTGCCCATCATGGGGTCCTGGAACACACGGCCAATGTAAGCGGCGCGCTTGTGCTCCGGCAGGCGGGTGATATCCTTACCACCAATAATGATCTTGCCCATATCCACCGGCCACACACCGGCAACAGCATTCAGCATGGTGGACTTGCCCGCACCGTTGCCGCCGATTACGGTGACGAAATCGCCGTCCTCCAGTGTCAGGTTCAAATCATTCAGGGCAACCTTCTGGTTGACCGTACCGGGGTTAAAAGTCTTGTAAACGTTTTTGATCTCAAGCATTGCTGCTGCCGCCTTTCTTTACCGCAACGCGGGTGAAGTATTTTGCTTTCCAGTATGGAACCGCAAGGAAGATGGCGACCACGATGGCGCTGAGCATTTTGAGCAGGTCGGTATCGATCTTGAACCAGATGCAGATCTGCATAACAATATAGTAGATGACGCTGCCGATGCCAACGCTGAGCAGCTTGAGCGCAAAGTTGCGAAAAATCTTGCTGAACACGGCTTCACCGATAACAACGGCAGCCAGGCCGATCACGATAGCACCGCGGCCCATCTGGACATCAGCAAAGCCCTGGTACTGGCTGAGCAGCGCACCGGAGAATGCCACCAGACCATTGGAGAGCATCAGGCCCAGCACAATGTTGAAATTAGTGTTGATGCCCTGCGCCCGCGCCATGTTGGCGTTGCAGCCGGTAGCGCGGATGGAGCAGCCAAGCTCGGTGCCGAAGAACCAGTACAAAATAGCGATAACAACCACCATAAGAACGGCCACGATCAGGATGGTATTGCGGTAAAACGGAACGCCTTTGATATAACGCAGGGATACCAGCAGGTCATATTTGTCCACGTTGATAGCCTGATTGGCTTTTCCCATGATTTTCAGGTTGACCGAATATAGGGACAACTGGGTCAAGATACCGGCAAGGATGGCCGGAATGCCCATAAACGTGTGGAACAGGCCGGTCACCAGGCCAGCCAGCAGGCCAGCACCAAACGCCAGCAGCAGGGACAGCCAGACGTTCATGCCGGAAATCATACACATGATGCAGACCGCACCGCCAAGGCCCAAGGTGCCGTCTACCGTCAGGTCGGCAACATCCAGGATGCGGAAGGTAAGGTAAACGCCAATCGCCATAATGGCCCAAATCAGGCCCTGCGCCAATGCGCCCGGCATGGCATTGAACAATGTTGCAATGTTCAAGAGATCGTCAACTCCTCAAAAAAGATATAGTCTTTTTAATTATATCAAAAAATCGCGGGAAAGAAAAGCCTTTTCCGCGATTTTTGTATTAAAGTTACCTGCATCAAATCAAAGCAGGCCGTTCTGGCTGTTTAGCCCTCGTATGCCACATAATCATCTGGGATGGTGATGCCCAGAGCTTCGGCAATGGTCGGGTTGTATTCCTTCGTGAACTTCGGAGCGTACTCAATGGGCATCTCTTCAACCTTGCTTTCGCCGGCCAGGATCTTGGCGGCCATCTTGCCGGTAGCAACGCCCAGGTCATAGTAGCTGATGGACAGGGTAGCAACGCCACAGCCGCCCATGATGCCTTCCTCACCTGCAACGACAGGCACACCGGCGGGCTGGCAGATGTTATTGACGATCTCAGTGTTGTTGGCAACGGTGTTATCGGTGGGAACATAGATCACATCGCTGGCATCGGCAGCGCTCTGGCAGACGGTGGCCAGATCGTTGGAGTCAGAGAATGCGTAATACTCGCAGGTGTAGCCCAGTTCTTCCAAGCTGGCCTTTACGGTATCAACCTGATACTGGCTGTTTGCTTCGGCGCTGCAATACAGCAGACCAACGGTCTTTGCATCGGGGAACAGTTCCTTGATGATTCCTGCCTGCTCATCCAGAGGAGCCAGGTCGCTGGTGCCGGAAATATTGGTGCCGACAAGGCCATCGAAGTCATCAATACCCAGTGCCACGCCGTACTCGGTAACAGAGGTGCCCAGAACCGGGATGGTGTTGGTGCCGGCCTGTGCAGCCTGCAGGGCGGGGGTTGCGTTGGCCAGGATCAGGTCAACATTATCAGAAACAAAGCCATTGATGATGGTGCTGCAGGTGTTGGAATCGCCCTGGGCGTTCTTTTCCTCAAAGGTAACGGCATCGCCGAGCTGCTCGGTCAGGGCATCCTTAAACCCCTGGGTTGCAGCGTCCAAAGCAACGTGCTGCACCAGCTGGCAGATGCCGACCTTGTAGGTCTGGCCGTCAGCAGCGGCGGTATCGGAAGCGGTGGTGGATTCTGCGGCAGAAGAAGCGGTGCTGTCCGCGGCCGATGCAGCAGAGCTTGCTGCAGTGCTGCCACAGGCAGCAAGGGAAACAGCCAGGCAGCCGGCTGTCAAAATAGAAAGTGCTTTTTTCATGGTATCTTCCTCCCAAATCTATGCATCGCTCACCGGCATCCACTATGCTGCATAGCCTTGGGTGGGTGTCCTCTCCGAAAAGCGATTTAGTGATTTAAAGTATAGCATCAATCGTATTCCCCTGCAAGATACAATCCGCCAAATCACGGCGCTTTAGAGCACTAAATTTCCACATTTTGCACAATTTTAACAAAAAAGCACGCCCTGCGTTCTGCCTTTGGGGCATTCGCACAGGGTGTGCAGTATCAATAAGACTTATAAAATGATATTTTTCTCTGTTTCAGCAATCGGGTGCTGGATTGCTTTTGTGTTCCTTGCCGTTTTGGCCTCATTTATGCAAAGATTGCCGCTTCGGTCTGGTTCAGGATGCGGATAAACGCCTCTCGCGTATCCGCCATACGCAGTTTTTCCGTCAGGCGGTGGTCGCTGAGCAGGTTGACAAGGCGAGCCAAAATCAACAGGTGGTCGCTCTGGCGGTCCGGCGGAACCGCAACCATAAAGATCATATCCACCAGCTTGCCGTCCGCTGCGCCCCAGTCCAGCCCGCGGGTAAGGGTCAGCGCGGCCAGCCCAAGCGAGGCAACGCCCGCATTGCAGGCATGCGGGATGGCAAGCCCTTCCCCAATGGCGGTGGTGCCGCCCGCGCGTTCACGCTCACACACGGCTTTATAGTAGGCGGTACCGTTGGTGATCACGCCGTTGCTCTCCTGAAGTTCCACCAAGGTTTCCAGCGCCGTCTGCACACTGGGCATCTCGGCATGCAGCATCACACTGTCACGGTTCAGTAAACGGCTGACTCTCAGCTGTGTCTGCTCACTTTCCCTGTGTTTCATACGCCCTCCACCTTGCTGATCAGCTTGTAAAGGAACTCGCCCACCGCGCCGCCGGTGCAGTCGCAGTTGGTCACTTCGTTGGCCGCTGCTTTTACTTCAGACGGCGCATTGGCCACAGCCACGGAATAGCCCGCTTTTTTCATGATTTCGAGATCATTATAATAGTCACCGATCACGATGGTTTTTTTGATGTTCTCGTTCAGGATATGGCAAAGCTCTTCCATTCCGGCTGCTTTGCTGATGCCGGAAGGCATAATTTCCAGGTAGATCTGGTTGGTAGGCAAAAAGTAATTATCCCGGCCAAAGTACCGCGTTTTGGCGTACTGTCCCGCTTTGCGGATCGTTTCCGGATCCCCGGCAAACACCACCTTCAGCCAGCCATCCGGCACATTTTCCAGTGGGCAGGCCACACTTTCCATGTGCTCATCCACCTGGTGGGCGTGGGTATAGCTGCTGGCGTGAACAACATACATCTCCCCCGCACCGGCCATGACCTCTACACCAATCTTCGGGAATTTTTGCAGCATATCAGCAATGGCGGCAGCGGCCTGTTCCTGATTCAGGCAGGAGCGACGCAGCACACGGTTGGTCTGGAAATCATACAGCAGCGAACCATTGCAGGAGATTGCTGGCAGCGAAAGCTCGATATCGCCCAGCGCCGCGCGGATCGACTCCGGCGGACGGCCGGATGCGACGGTAAAGCGCCCACCCATGGCGGTAAACAACCGGATGACGCTGCGGTTGCAGGCGGGAATGCCCTCCTTTGCAGTCAGCAGGGTGTTATCCATATCACAAAAAACCAGATAATCACTCAAACGCTCCATGGCGGCTTTCCTTTCTCAGACGGCTTAAGTAGTCCTGAAACCAGTCAGGCAGTGAGCTGTCAAACTGCATCCATTCCCCGGTGGCGGGGTGCACAAAGCCAAGCTCCTTGGCGTGCAGGCACTGACCGTTCAGGCTGCGGATACAATTTTTTGGCCCATACACGGCATCCCCAGCCAGCGGGTGGCCAATGGACGCCATATGCACCCGAATTTGATGGGTGCGGCCTGTTTTAAGCTTGCATGCAATGTAAGTAAAGTTGCCGAACCGTTCCAGCACCTGCCAGCCGGTGTAGGCATATTTGGAGTTCTGCTGGGTCACGGCCATCTTTTTGCGATCCTTAGGGTCGCGGCCGATGGGGGCTTCCACAAAGCCGGTATCCTCTTTCAGGTTGCCATACACCACAGCGTGGTACACCCGATGGATAGAATGCACGCTCATCTGTTCGGTCAGTGCCTGGTGGGCGGCGTCCGTTTTTGCAACGACCAAAAGGCCGCTGGTATCCTTATCAATGCGATGCACAATGCCAGGGCGGATGGCCCCGCCGATGCCGGACAGCCGCCCCGCACAGTGCCACAGCAGTGCATTGACCATGGTGCCGTCCGGGTTGCCGGGCGCAGGGTGCACCACCATGCCTTTGGGCTTGTTAACCACCAGCAGGCTGTCATCCTCATACACAATGTCCAGCGGAATGTTCTGGGGCTGGGCTTCGATGGGCTGCGGGTCCGGCAGGGTGAGCAGAATCGTCTGCCCGGCTTTCAGCTTATCCTTTTTGTTCAAGGGGCTGCCGTTGCAGGTCACACTGCCCGCTTCGATCAGGTTTTGCAGCTGGCTGCGGGAAAGGTCCGGGCACTGTTCCGCCAGCCAGCGGTCCAGCCGCAGGCCAACGCTTTCCGGCGCAAGGGTCAGTTCACGCTGTTCCATCTGTGGGCGCACTCCCCTTTTGCTGTTTTGCTTTTTGTTCGCGGCGCATATCCAGCAGCAGGCTGAGGACCAGCAGGCCCACGCCGATACAGATGCAGACATCCGCAAAATTGAACACCGGGAAATTGATGAACAGGCAGTTCAGGTAATCCACCACCACGCCGGTGCGGATACGGTCGATCAGGTTGCCAACACCGCCGCCCACGACCAAAATCCAAGCAGCACGCTCCAAACGCGGCATTTTGCGCAAAAGCAGCATACCGGCCAGCACAGCCAGCATCACACCGGTAACGATCACCAGCAGCGTGCGCTTGCCGCTGAGCATGGAAAACGACATACCATCATTGAGCAGGTAATAAAATTCCAGCACATGCGGGATAAAGGGTTTGCTGCCAACCGGCAGCAGTTCCACGGTGGCCCAAAGTTTGATCAGCTGGTCAACCAGCGTCAGGCCTGCCGCAGCAAGAATGGATAAAATGCCAACCAGCATAAACGCCTCCGTCGTCCGGGCCAATGCAGCGCTGCAAAATGCCCTGACAAAAACAGCGGTGCAAAGGCTTGATAAAAGCGCAAAAGCACCGCTGTAAATCATACTATGGCAATACCGCACAGTTCCTGTTTTACAGGCTTAAGCACTGGAACAGCGCTTAACATCATGCGGCATAGCCCTTTATTTGAAATTAACCAAGAACTTTCGCACAGCGCGGGCACAGGCCGTCTTCGCCAACAGCTGTGTCGAACTTCCAGCAGCGCAGGCACTTGTTGCCGGCAGCATGGGCAACGCTCATGCCCAGGCCCTCGGTCAGACCCCTCACGCCGCCTTCGCCCTTGACCAGATCCACATGGGAAACGATCATCAGATCGGCCAGCTCATCCATCGGGATGGCGTTCAGGAAGTCATACATTTCATCGCTGCAGTACAGGGTAACGGCAGCTTCCAGAGAGGAACCGATGGTCTTATCGGCACGGGCCTGCTCTAGAACCTTCTTTACATCGTCACGCACAGCAATGATCTTGGCCCACTTGGCGTCAAAAGCGGCATCCTCATCGCTCTTGGCTTCCGGCATACGCTCCCAGCAGACATACTCCTGCATGCCTTCCAGCTTCGGGATGTAGCTCCAGATTTCCTGGGCGGTGAAGCACAGGATGGGGGCAACCAGCTTGGTGAAGTCAACCAGAATGCGGTACAGCGCAGTCTGGGCGCAGCGGCGTGCGTGCTCGTCCGCGCAGTACAGGCGGTCCTTGATGACGTCCATATAGAAGTTGGACATATCAATGACGCAGAAGTTGTAGATTGCGTGGTAAGCGCGGGAGAAATCGTAATTATCGTAAGCGGCACGCACATTGGCGGTCAGGCTGTTGCAGCTCTTGAGTGCCCAGCGGTCGATTTCGAACAGCTGATCCTCGGCAACCATATCCGTGGCAGGGTTGAAATCGCCAATGTTGCCCAGCATAAAGCGGGCGGTGTTGCGCATCTTGCGGTATGCTTCGGACAGCTGCTTGAAGATATTCTTGCCTGCGCGCACATCAACGGTGTAATCGCTGGAAGCAACCCACAGACGAACGATGTCAGCGCCGTAATCGCGGATGATTTCGGACGGCTCCACACCGTTGCCGGCAGATTTGTGCATCTGCTTGCCCTGCTCATCAACGACCCAGCCATGGCACAGAACGCCTTTGTACGGGGCAACGCCCTGGGTGGCAACGCTGGTCAGCAGGCTGGACTGGAACCAGCCGCGGAACTGGTCGGCGCCTTCCATATACAGGTCAGCGGGCCAGTTCAGTTCGGGACGTTCGCGGCAGACTGCGCTCCAGGTAGAGCCAGAGTCGAACCAGACATCCATGATATCGGGATCCTTTTCCCAGTCAGAAGCGCCGCATTCGCAGACCTCAGTCTTGGGCATGATCTCGTTGGCATCGTACTTATACCAGGCATCGGAGCCTTCCTTGCGGAACAGGTCGCTGACAGCCTTGATGGAAGCATCAGTGATGTGGTACTTGCCGCAGTTCTTGCAGTAGAACACCGGGATGGGCACACCCCACACGCGCTGACGGCTGATGCACCAGTCGCTGCGGTCACGCACCATGCCGTGCATACGGTCATGGCCCCAGGCCGGCTGCCACTTGACTTCGTCAATGGCCTTATAGGCTTCCTCGCGGAACTTATCAATAGAGCAGAACCACTGTTCGGTTGCACGGAAGATGATGGGATGGTGGCAGCGCCAGCAATGCGGGTACTGGTGGGTGATGTGCTGCACGCCCATCAGGTGGCCGGACTGCTTGATGTGCTCCAGAATAACTTTGTTGGCAGCCCAAACCTTAAGGCCTGCAAACTCTTTGCCTGCTTCTTCGGTCAGGTAACCGCCATCGTCCACGGGGACAATAACGGGAACCTGCGGGTAGTGGTTGACGCAGACTTCAAAGTCCTCAACACCGTGGCCAGGTGCGGTATGAACGCAGCCGGTGCCGCCTTCCAGGGTAACGTGGTCACCCAGGATAACCAGGCCCTTGCGGTCCAGGAAGGGGTGCTGATACTGCATCAGCTCAAATTCAGAGCCGAGAACGCGGGGCTCCAGAACCTCGTAATCCTCGATATGGCAGGCTTTCATGGTGGATTCCACCAGACCGGCAGCCATCAGGTGATATTCATCGCCGATTTTGACGAAGGCATACTCCAGGCTGGGGTTCAGGCAGGTTGCCACGTTGGCGGGCAGGGTCCAGGTGGTGGTGGTCCAGATTACGATCCATGCCTTGTCCAGAGGGATACCGTACTTGGCCAGAACACCATTGGGGTCATCGGTGAGCTTAAAGCGGACATAGATAGAATCGCACTCGTCCTCGGCATACTCGATTTCGGCTTCTGCCAGAGCAGTACGATCTTCCGGGCACCAGTAAACGGCTTTCATGCCCTTGTAGATATAGCCTTTCTTGGCCATCTCGCCAAAGATCTCCACCTGGCGTGCCTCAAATTCGGGGCGCAGGGTCAGGTAGGGGTTGGCGAAATCGCCCTGAACGCCCAGGCGGGCGAACTGGCTGTTCATCACATCAATATGCTCGGTAGCAAACTCTTTGCAGATCTTGCGCAGTTCCAGCTTGGAAATGCCGGCCTTTTTATCGCCCAGAGAGGACAGAGCCTTCAGCTCAATGGGCAGACCGTGGGTATCATAGCCGGGAACATAGGGAGCACAGTAGCCCGACATGTTCTTTTCACGGATGATGATATCCTTGATGATCTTGTTCAGGGCAGTACCCATATGGATATTACCGTTGGCATACGGAGGGCCATCATGCAGAACAAAGCGCGGCAGATCCGCGTTATGTTCGATCATTTTTTCGTAGACGTGGTTTTTCTCCCAATCCTCCAGCATTTTAGGCTCCTTTTTCGGCAGCCCGGCACGCATTTCAAAGGGGGTAGCCATCTTATGGATGGTATCATTGTAATTCTGCGGCAAAGTTTCCAACTCTCCTCTATTTCCTTATTATAGCTGATATGGCGGCTTGTCCAAAGCGCAGTATACCAGGTTGCCCCGGCAGTTCTGCACCATTCAGGCAGGTCTTAAAATGCTTGGGGTACACGCACGCACAAAAGCGGCACCTCAAACATCATAATCAATGTCATCAAATGCGTCAAGCTCCGCTTTGGCAGAGCTCTTGGTTTTGCGGGCATTTTTGCCCGTGCTGCGGGCCGAAGCGCCGCGGCTGCGGGAGCCGGATTTCTTGGCGGGCTTTTCCGGCATATCCCCGCCGTAAAGCCCGGCAACGGATGGCATATCATCATCCGGCAGGATTGGCTTTGTTTTGGGGGCAAAGGCAAATTCTACCGTATCGATCTTTTCCTCGTCCAGCGACTGGACAGGGGCAGGTGCCGGAGCCGGTTCCGGCTCTTCGGGCTGGGCGGCTTTTTCCGGCTCAGCCTCGTAATATTCCGGTTCCTCATATGCCGGGTAGCCTTCCTCCGGGGCTGCGGGCTGCGGAGCCGGGACATCCTCCGGGATTGGCTGGTTGGGTTCCGGTTCCGGCTGCGGAGCCGGGGCAGGCTGTTCTACCGGCTGGGGTGCAGACTGCTGCGGGGCTTCCTGCGGTTCCGGCTGCGGCTGCGCGGCCTGCTGTTCTGCACGGTTGGTGTGATACTCCGGAATTTTGGCAATCATTTCGATGTGCTGGCGGTACAGGTCCATCAGACGCTTTTTGAATGCATCCGCTTCCTGCTTTATTGTCACAAGCTCCTGCTGGGCCAGCTCCACCTCATCGCGGGCGCGCTGTTCGCGATCCTCCGCCTTAATGTTGGCGGCACGGATGATCTCGGCAGCTTTCTGCTTGGCTTCCTTGATGACGTTCTCGCCAAGGCGCTGGGCATTGATCATGGTTGTGCTCAGGGTATCTTCGTCGGCACGGTACTGGTCAATGCGCTGGGCCAGTATGACCAGCTTTTTCTGCAGGTCATCATTTTCTGCGGCCAGGCTGTCGATGCTGTCCGCAACCTGTTTGAGGTAATCGTCTACGTCCTCACAACGATAACCGCGCATGGCACGGTCAAAGGTCACGCGGCGCACATCATCCGAAGCAATCATCCAAATTCCTCCTGTTTCGGGTGGCACACACCCGGAATGGTATCCGAAATTTTACCGTTCGGCACGGCTGCCGGGCTGCCCCGGCCCATGGGTTTCACATTCAGGTTTTATGTTCAATACTGATAAAACGTGATAAAGATGCGGTCCTTGCGGCTTTTGCCGCCGATTGCCACCAGACGGTAGCGCCCAACGCCCCGCACGGTGAAGATATCGCCTTCAAACACATCCTCATGGGCGGTGCGCAGCGGAACGTGGTTCACTTCCACCCTGCCGCTTTGGATTGCCTGCGCCGCAATGGAGCGGGAGGTGCGCATCATGGCTGCCAATACGGTATCTGCCCGCAAAGATGGCACCGTTGCATCCTGCGTCTGGCGTTCCGGCCCGCGCAGGACTTCTTCCGGCACGGCATTGCAGCGCTCGACATGCACCGGGCTGCGGCCAGCTTCCGTCAGGTTGGAAGCAATAAAATCCGCCTTATCTTCCAGCACAAAGGCATACACACTGCGGGCATCGGCCGGATCCGGCAGGATATCCCCCAAACAGGCACGATCCAGGCCAAGACCCAGGATTGCCCCCAGATAGTCACGGTGGCCCGGCACGGCGCTGCCGCCCTGCTGCGGCGCTGTGAAATGCAGCACCGCAACTGGCTCTTCCGGCCAGGAATCCGGTGGTTCAATGCAGAGCACTTTGCGTTCCGCATCCGGCCAGCCGCCCTGAAAGCGGGCAAAATCGCAGCCCTCACGGTTGAGCGCGGCCTGCGCAAGGGCCTGTTCGCGATCCGAAAGGAAGCCCGTTGCCCGCGGGATGCCACGCTGCATGGCGGTACGGCAGAGTTCTTCCACCCGGCGCATCAAAAAGCGTTCATCCTCGTTCTGCGGCGGCACAAAGCCGCGGGTCCTTGTATCAGAAGAAGACGCCATTGTTCTCCAGCTCGTCCAGCAGGTCGCCCATAATATCAACGTTATACGGGGTAATGATGAATGTACTGGTTGCTACACGCTTGATCTGGCCGTTATTGGCGTAAGCCACGCCGGACAAAAAGTCGATCAAACGGCGGGAGACTTCTTTGTTGGTGGATTCAAGGTTCAGCACAACGGTGCGCTTTGCGTTCAGCTGGTCTGCAATGGCAGCAGCATCGTCAAAACGTTCCGGCTTGACCAGTACAACCTGCAGCTGGGTGGTAGCGTTGATGTTGACCACCTTGTTGCTGTGCTGCTTAGCAGTTTCCTGCGTGGGGTAGGCTTCTTCCGGGGCTGGCGAACCGCCCTGACCACCGCCAGGGAAGATATCATCCTCTTCGTTATCATCCACATAGGAATCTGCTTCGGGATCCTGGTTGATTCCGAGGACGTTTCTCAAACCATCTATCATGGACATGGCAGTTACTCCTTACGTTTGCTTAGTTGTATAAATTGCACAAAAAAAGCCCCGATCGGCTTTTGTCACAACTATACAGTATTTATTATCTTCCATTTTTGCTTCGTTGTCAATACAAATATAACAGAATGTGGGGCAAAACGCCCGTTTTCTGTCCTTACAGCAGCTTGCCGTCCTGCAGGTTGCTGCCTTCCACGATCACCTCATCGTACAGGCGCAGCTCGTTATCCTCCCCCACTTTGCCGCCTTCCGGTACAAGGATGTAGGTATCGTCCTCATATAAAATGGTAATGCGGCGGAAGCGCTGCAAATCGCCGTATTTGACATATACGCCGCGCTGGCCGTTCACGATATGCAGGGCCCTGCGGTCAATGCGGATGCCCTGGTAGGTGTGCAGGCTGATTTCGGCTTCCTCATAATTCAGGCAGAGCACCTGAGCATTGATGCTGCGGCATTCCAGCGCCACTTTGGCAAGGCCGGTTTCTTCGTCGGTGGTCACATCCACCACGGTGGCAGCCAAAGGCTCTTCCTGTTTGCCCGGAACGCTGATGCTCACGCGGGACAGGCCGTTCAACCGCCCGGCAAGGTCGGCCGAACACACGGCATAAAACCGCCAGGAAAACCCGGTTACAATATGCCCGGCAAGGTCGGCATTGGACGGAGTTTCCCCTGCGTTGATCATCTTTTGCAGATCAGCCGGGCTCATGGCATCCAGCTCCGCGGGATCCCGCACCACCGGGGCGGCGCTTTCGGATGAGACAAAATACCCGTTGGTATCCGCTTCGATCGTCTGCAGGCCGTTCAGCTGGGCAGCAATGCCGTCCCGCTCGGCCTGCAGGCTGGCCAGCACCTCGCCAAAGCCCGCCGCCTGGCCGGTGCTGATCTGCAGTTTATTTTGCGCCAGCAAAAAATCTTCCGCAGCATCCTGAATTGCGCCGTAAGATGCTGTGTCGATCTGGTCCAGCAGGTTATACAGCGCCGTGCGCGTCTGGGTGGTCAGAACCGAAAGATCGCTGCCGGAGGAATTTTCCGACTTTGTCAGCAGCAAAATCGCACGATCCAACCGGTCCAGCCGTTCCCGCATTGCTCCCTGGGAATCATCCGTATACTGTTCCGCCAGAATGGTGCCCGCGCTGACGCGCTCACCATCCTGCACCACATATCCCAGGTTGCCGCTGCCAGGCACATCCACTGCCTGGAACACTGCCACGCCTTTCAGCGTGATGTTATCCGACATGGTGTAGGCAATGGCGGTTTCGGTTTTGTAAGTTCGGTGGAAGATCGTGTAAATCTGGATACAGAGATACCCAAGCACCACAACCAGCAGCGCCGTAAACAGGGCAAAAAGAATTTTTATGAATGCTTTGGGCTGGCTTTCATTCTGTTCATGCATTGGGTATCCCCCCTTTGGTTTTATGGCAACACCGCACAATTCCCGTCTTACGGCTTAAGCACCGCTCCGGCGGCTGCGGCACGGCATCTGCGTTGCCAAAA
>ENA-UOOD01001538-UOOD01001538.1-human-gut-metagenome-genome-assembly--contig:-CS67-NODE-1538-length-23044-cov-6.372569_pt1 | contig 23044 bp, 17 predicted proteins | sample MGYA00242464_ERZ724011 | MGnify/ENA metagenome assembly ERZ724011 | reverse complement strand
TCAGGCATGTATTCATCAGAGACTTAACAAAATAAGAAATCACATGAAAACTCTGCGTTCTTCAGCAATTGCTTTAGTTTTTTTGATGGCAGGATAATTTACTTTGTTGGCTGCAAAATAGCTATTATATTATTGACATAATAAGCAATATGTGGCCGTGTGAGATAGTGGGGTATGGGAAGCTTGAATGCCTTGATCTTAAAAGAATAGGCACATGGCTAGGTAACCGATGCTCCAGTGTAGGAAGAAGCAGCCCCAGATTGTTTTTTGCTGTTCGAAGAGGATTCCGAGCGCAATGCTTAGCAAAAAAGCACCCATCATGAAAATAAAACCATAAGGAAGATGCATTAACGTAAAGAGCATCGACGTCAAAAAGATGCTGACCGGGATCTGGTGTTTGACACGCATTAAGTTTTTGACACTGGTTTGAATGACACCACGTGCTAAAAACTCCTGCAGCAGTGCAGTGAATAAATACGTGACGGCACCATGCACAGAGCCACCCATAAAGTTTTGTTTGACCGGAGCACCAAGAACACGTAAAAATAATTTAGCCACAAGCAGTACGGCTATTGCAAAAAGACAGATCGTTGCCGTTTGCTTTATATTGGAAAGAATATCTTTTCTTCGCGGTATCAGACCGACATCTTTTAGAGAAAAACTCGTAAAAAAGATGATCTCCAAAAACAAGATCAATGTCATTGCCTCGATCATTAGTGTATAAAAGGAGGCTTTTAGTGGAATATGTAAGGTGAAGCGGATGAGGCTCCAAGCGGAAAGATACAGCGTAATGCATATCACGATACCGGCAAACAGAAGTGCACAGTCGCGTTCGTGCTGCTTAAGATTTTCGGCATCGGAAATATCTTCAACAAGTATAAGCATACCATATTCAGAATCTGCACCTGTTGATTGTTTGACCAGACTGATAGTAATGCGCAGATGCTTTTGACCTTCTGGGGTTGTGTATGTTACCGTTTCTTTGGAGGAAGGGCAGTTCTTTTTGGAACATTTTTTGAACAGTCGGTTAAATGCCTTGTTTTTGCGGGAAGAGAGCAGTGTTTCTGCAAAGGATTGTCCTACCAGTGACTCTTCCGACAGATCAAAGATCTGTGTTGCGGCAGAATTGACATAATTGATCAAACCGTCTGCGGTTACGGTAATGATGCCGTCGCTCATATTTTCAAAGATGGTTTGCTTTTGCGTTTTCGTGACTCCATCGGATTGTACCAGATTGTTCGATAAAACGGGTGTCAATCGATTATTTTGTGTAGTCATATATTTATACATCACCTTTCTTTTTGTTGCACAAAGTAAGTGCACTTTCTATTTTACGATATTATTGCCCGTTTGAAAAGATGAATCAAAATTGCATCCGTTTAGATAGTATGCTACAGTAAATGAAAATGTGTAAAGATATATGTGTCAGAAAGGGGATTTTGCATGGCAAAAAAGTTTTATGCGGTAAAGACAGGACGAACACCGGGAGTTTATGGAACGTGGGCTGATTGTAAAGCACAAGTGGATGGCTATTCCGGTGCCGTTTATAAAAGCTTTCCAACGGCGGCAGAGGCGCTTGCCTTTGTGACAGGAGAGACGAAACAGGTCGAAAGATCCGGCGTGGTTGCCTATGTAGATGGCAGTTATCACAGCGGGACCGGGGAATTTTCTTATGGCGTTGTGATCTTACGGGATGGGAAAGAACTCTGTTTTCAGGAGAAGTTAAACGATCCGTCGCTTGCTGCAATGCATAATGTCGCAGGGGAGATCAAGGGTGCAGAATGTGCGATGCGATACGCAGTTGCCGAGGGGCTGTCAGAGATCACGATCGTGCACGACTATGAGGGGATCGCAAAATGGTGTCTGGGCGAATGGAAAGCTGGCAAAGAAGGGACACAGGCTTATAAAGCATTTTATGATAGTATCAAGTCCCAGGTACATGTGACTTTTCAGAAAGTAAAGGGGCACTCAGGGGATCACTATAACGATATGGCAGATATGCTGGCAAAACAGGCATTAGGGATTGTCTGATCTTACAGATCATGTAAGGTACTCAAACTTCGCACATCCAAAGCTACTGCCAGGTCACAGATTGCTTATTATGTCAGAATACTAAGTATTTTGCAGCCACAACATAGCGATTTCTGCCAGCAGAGAACTATAGTAATTGCCTTGCCGCAATTACGTTTTAGGTGATTTCTAGATTTTGTTGTCTCTGATGATTGATTTACATGCCCTTCGGAAACTCGAAGTCCCGGAAGCAAGGTATTCATCATTTTTGATGTGCGAAGTTTGAGTAGGGTATACAATACAGCCAAAAATTGTGAATGTAAAAAAACTTTACATAGATTTTACATAAGATTTATTTGGACTTTGCAACTACTATGTAAAATGTATGTAAAAATAACGCACCAGAACCAGATAACTTGTGTGCGTGGAAATGAGGATAAGCATGGATATATTTGGCGTATTGACAATGATAGGCGGGCTTGCTTTGTTTTTGTATGGAATGCATGTGATGGGAGATGGGCTTGCCAAGACTTCCGGTGGTAAACTGGAACAGATTTTGGAAAAATTTACCAGTTCACCGATGAGAGCGGTGCTTTTGGGTGCCGGTGTGACGGCGGTGATCCAGTCGTCATCGGCAACAACCGTTATGGTGGTTGGATTTGTCAACTCCGGGATCATGAAACTCAATCAGGCGGTTGGCATTATTATGGGAGCCAATATCGGTACCACGGTGACATCATGGCTGCTTAGTCTTACCGGTATTCAAGGTGACAATTTATTCGTAGAATTGCTCAAACCAAGTTCGTTTACGCCGATTTTAGCAATTGTTGGTGTTAGCATGATCTTATTTGCCAAGTCGAGCAGACCGAAAGATATTGGAACGATCATGATCGGTTTTTCGGTATTGATGTTTGGTATGGACACGATGAGTGAAGCAGTGAAACCACTTGCAGATGTGCCAGAGTTTACAAGACTGTTTACGGTATTTGAGAATCCGATCTTAGGAGTGATCGCCGGAACGATATTAACGGCTGTGATCCAAAGTTCTTCCGCATCGGTAGGTATTTTACAGGCATTGTGTCTGACGGGAGCGGTCAGCTATTCCTCGGCCATTCCGATCATCATGGGTCAGAACATTGGAACTTGTATTACTGCATTGCTTTCTGCGGTAGGAGCCAACAGAAATGCAAAGCGAGCAGCGTTAGTACATTTTTACTTTAATTTAATTGGTACGATTTTGTTTATGGTGTTGTTTTATCTGTTAAATGCGTTCATCGGATTTTCCTTTATGGGTCAGGCAGCAGGTGTCATGGGTATTGCCATCGTGCATACGTGCTTTAACGTATTAGCAACTTCATTGCTGCTTCCATTTCGGAGTATTCTGGTGCGCCTGGCAACTTGGACGATCCCGGAAAGTGCCGAAGAGAAGCAGATGGAGACAACGTTACATGTGTTGGATGAGCGTTTCTTAGAAAAACCGTCTTTTGCAGTTGCACAGGCCAAAACAGCGGCATTGCAGATGGCAGAGGATGCCAGAAATTCAATCAGATATGCGATCGACCTGTTTGAACAGTATGATGAAGAACAGGCAAAAAAAGTGGCAGAGCTTGAGTCGACCGTGGATCATTACGAGGACGAGATCGGAACCTATTTGATGAAGATCGGAAATGCGGAGCTGTCGGATGAGGATTCACAGTCGGTATCGCTTATATTGCACTGTATCGGTGATTTCGAGCGTATTTCCGATCATGCCTATAATATTATGGAATCGGCAGAGCAGTTCCATAATATGAAGAAAAAGTTTTCCGATAAGGCAAAAAAGGAGCTGCGTGTTTATGAAGCCGCAGTAAAAGATATTGTAGATATAACTTTTGATGCGTATGACCGGTCAGATATTATCAAGGCGAGTCGGGTAGAACCGTTAGAAGAAGTGATCGATCGCTTGAATGATGAGATCAAGAAAAAGCATATAAAACGTCTGCGTAAAGGCAAATGCACGATCGAACTTGGTTTTGTATTATCGGATCTTACGACTAATTTTGAACGTGTGGCAGACCATTGCTCCAACATTGCGGTATGTTTGATACAGACGCAGGCAGACGGTTATGAAATGCATGAGTATTTGGATAAATTGAAAGAGGATGAAGATCCGTTCTTTGGACAGATGTTTGAAGAGTACTGCAAAGAATATCGGTTGCCATCATAGTGCACAAAGGAAAGGTTTGGTGAAAGACAATGGCACATATTTATATTGTAGAAGATGATGTGAATATTCGGGAGATCGAGGCGTTTTCCCTCAAAAATTCCGGATATACCGTAGAGGAATTTGGTTCTGCCAAGGAGTTTTGGAGCCGCATTTATGAAAAGGTACCGGATCTGATCGTGTTAGACGTGATGTTGCCGGATGAGGACGGATTATCTATTGTCAAAAAGCTGCGTCAATGGGCAGAATCCCGTTATGTTCCCATCATTATGGTGACGGCCAAAACAACAGAATTAGATCGTGTCAAGGGGCTGGATCGTGGTGCAGATGATTATCTTACAAAACCGTTTGGCGTGATGGAGTTGATCTCCCGCGTAAAGGCATTATTACGTCGAAGCATGCAAAATCATGAGATCAAGCAGATGAAGGTTGGCGAGATCGAACTTAACGATGAGAAACGTCAGGTTAAAGTGTCGGGAGAGCCGATCACGCTGACTTATAAGGAATATGAACTATTAAAAATGTTAATGAGCAATACAGGGATCGTACTGCAGAGAGAGGACATTATGGTGCGTATTTGGGGCATGGATTACGAGGGAGAATCCCGCACCTTAGATATGCATATCAAAACACTGCGCCACAAACTGGGGGATGCAGGTAAAAAGATCCGAACGGTGCGTAACGTAGGATATCAATTGGAAGAGTGATAGGAGATAATGAACCATGCGAAAACGAATTAATTGGCTTTTCGTATTGTTGACGATAGTGGCAATCATAGTAACGACTTTGCTTGCCACTATTGTCAATTATACAGTACTGAAACAGGAAGTGATCGATGATCTGCGTATTTATGCACAGACCTTAAAAAAGACGGTGTACGCAGATCAAAAAGCGGAAAACGGTCAGGTTAAGATCGCAACGCCTCTTCGTATTACTCTGGTAGATACAGACGGAGCGGTATTGTATGATTCTGAGGCAGATGAAGCATCGATGGGGAATCATAAAAACCGCGAGGAGATCAAGGAAGCTCTCAAATATGGCGAGGGAAATACGATACGTCATTCAGAGACGATCGGAGACAATACGATTTATTATGCGGTGCGTTTGGACAATGGTAATATACTTCGTCTGGCTAAGAATAGCAGTAGTATTATAGGAATTTTAATGTCAGCACTGCCGATCATGTTATCGTTTATATGTATCGTTATCATTGTATGTATTTTCGTGGCGCATTTTCTCACGAAAAGTATTGTGTCACCGATCGATGAACTTGCACAGCATATTAACGATTCGGATGTGACGAGTGTGTATAAGGAACTTCGACCGTTTGTGCGAAAAATACAAAAGCAGCACAAAGAGATATTGCAGACAGCAGAGATCAGACAGGAATTTACGGCAAATGTCTCGCATGAGTTGAAAACGCCGCTTACTGCAATTTCCGGTTATGCGGAGTTGATCAGTCATGGGATGGTGCAGGGAGATGATGTACTCGCTTTTGCTGCTAAGATCCATAAAAATGCAAATCGGCTGTTGTCGTTAATTAATGATATTATCCGTTTGTCGGAGCTTGACTCGACCGGACCGGAACTTCTGTTAGAAGACGTTGATCTGCAGACGGCAGCAGGGCGTTGTGTGGAGCTGCTACAGATGAGTGCACAGAAGCATCAGGTGCAATTGACGACGCAGACGGAAAGCTGTGTGATCCGAACAAACCTGCAGATGATCGATGAATTGATGTACAATTTGGTGGACAATGCGATCCGATACAACAAAAAGGATGGATCGGTGTGCCTGAACGTTGGAATGGCAGATGGGTATTCCAAAAGAGCATCAGACTCGCGTGTTTGAACGTTTTTACCGAGTGGATAAGAGCCGATCAAAGTCAACAGGCGGTACGGGTTTAGGCTTGGCGATCGTAAAACATATTGTTGTGCAGCTTCATGGTACTTTGTCTCTCAAGAGTGAACCGCAGGTTGGTACACAGATACGAATAGAATTACCAAAGTCGCTGAGTTGATTACAGGATTGCCGGAGTTGCCGGGTTCATAAATTGCCGAAGTCACCGGGTTAATTATTGACAAATTTACGCAATATAGTACAATGAAAGGTACTGTGGCAATTTTGCACAGTACCTTTATGAATTATTAGATATGTCGGGCGTACGGACAGCAGTGATTTGGTTGTCAGTGAGACTTTAGGCATAAGCCGGCAGTGATCAGTTTGTGAACAGTCTTTGCAGAAAGTACGCACAGGAACGGAGGAAGTTATGGCAGAAATGTACAACCATCACACAGTGGAAAAGAAATGGCAGAAGGTATGGGATGATGAGAAAGCGTTCCATACACCAAACGATTATACGAAACCAAAGTTTTATGCGTTGGTAGAGTTCCCATATCCATCCGGACAGGGACTTCACGTAGGACATCCAAGACCATATACGGCATTGGATATCGTCGCAAGAAAACGTCGTATGCAGGGCTACAATGTACTTTACCCAATGGGATGGGATGCTTTTGGTCTTCCAACAGAGAACTATGCGATCAAAAATAAGATTCACCCTAAGATCGTAACGAAGAATAATGTAGCTCGTTTTAAGGAGCAGTTACACTCTTTGGGATATTCTTTCGATTGGGATCGTGAGATCAATACGACAGATCCGGAATATTATAAATGGACACAGTGGATCTTCTTAAAGTTATTCAAAGAGGGTCTTGCTTATAAGAAGGAAATGCCGATCAACTGGTGTACCTCCTGTAAGGTTGGTCTCGCTAACGAAGAGGTAGTAAATGGCGTATGTGAGCGCTGTGGTTCTGAAGTTGTCCGCAAAGTAAAGAGTGAGTGGATGCTTAAGATCACAAATTACGCTGATAAGTTATTAGAGGGATTGAATCACGTGGACTACATTGACCGCGTTAAGACTTCCCAGAGAAACTGGATCGGACGTTCCGAAGGTGCAGAGGTTGACTTTAGCATTGCCGGCAAAGAAGATAAACTCCGTGTTTATACGACCAGACCGGATACGTTATTTGGTGCTACTTATATGGTAGTATCTCCAGAGCATCCGATCATTGATAAATACAAGGATGAGATCACAAACTGGGATGACATTGCCACGTATCGCGAGATGGCAGCCAAGAAGTCTGACTTTGAGCGTACAGAGCTTGCTAAGGATAAGACCGGTGTTGTGTTAGGTGGTTTCAAGGCAATTAATCCGATCAACAATACAGAGATCCCAATATGGATTTCTGATTATGTATTGATGACTTATGGTACCGGTGCGATCATGGCAGTGCCTGCACACGATGACCGTGACTGGGAGTTTGCGAAGAAGTTCGGACTTCCAATGATTCAGGTAGTAGAGGGCAAAGAAGGTCCTGTTGATATCAATGAAGCAGCATTTACGGATGTAGCAACCGGACAGATGGTAAATTCAGGATTTCTGACCGGATTAAGCGTAGAAGAAGCGAAGGAAAAGGTAAAAGATTTCCTGACAGAGAATAAGATCGGTAACCGTAAAGTAAACTATAAATTGCGTGACTGGGTATTCTCCCGCCAGAGATATTGGGGAGAGCCTATCCCAATCGTACACTGCGAGAAATGTGGGTACGTTCCACTTGATGAGAGTGAGCTTCCACTGCTGCTTCCGGAGGTAGACAGTTATATGCCAACAGACAACGGTGAGTCGCCACTTGCGGCAATGACGGATTGGGTAAATACAACATGCCCATGTTGTGGTGGACCGGCAAAGCGTGAAACAGACACGATGCCGCAGTGGGCAGGATCATCCTGGTATTTCCTGCGTTATACGGATCCACACAATACAGAAGCACTTGCCAGTCCGGAAGCATTGAAATATTGGCTGCCGGTTGACTGGTACAATGGTGGTATGGAGCATACGACCCTGCATTTGCTGTATTCCCGTTTCTGGCACAAATTCCTGTATGATCAGAAAGTTGTACCGACACCGGAACCATATCAGAAGCGTACGTCTCACGGCATGATCCTTGGTGAAAACGGTGAGAAGATGAGTAAGTCCAGAGGAAACGTTGTAAATCCGGATGATATTGTACGTGATTACGGTGCAGATACACTGCGTACGTATGAGATGTTTATCGGTGCGTTTGACTTGAGCGCTTCCTGGTCTGAAGATGGTGTGAAAGGATGCCGCCGTTTCTTAGAGAGAGTTTGGAAGCTGCAGACACTCTTGACAGAAGGTGATGAGTATTCCGCAGATATGGAGATCAAGATGCATCAGACGATCAAGAAAGTCAGCGGTGATTTCGAGAATCTGAAGTTTAACACAGCGATCGCGGCAATGATGGCATTGATCAATGACTTCTATAAGAAGAATTCGATCAATAAGGCAGAATATAAGACACTTATTACATTGCTCAATCCGGTTGCACCGCATATTACCGAAGAACTTTGGGAGATCGTTGGGGGACAGGGCAGATTGTACCAGCAGTCTTGGCCGGAGTATATCGAAGAGAAGACCGTAGAGTCTACTGTGGAGATTGCTGTTCAGATCAACGGTAAGACCAAAGCAACAATTTCTATTGGCAAAGAAGATCCGAAAGACGATGTGCTTGCTAAGGCAAAAGAAGCTTTGGGTGATAAATTGAGTGGTAACATTATCAAAGAGATTTATGTGCCGGGGCGTATCGTTAATATTGTAGCAAAATAACATGCAGCAATGAAACGATCGTTGCGAAATAGTATTTTATGATGTTAATAGTCCATTTCCTTGGCGGAACGGTGGTTAATGTTTTGCCTTGGAAATGGGCTTTTCATGTTTGGAAGGAGGAGCGTTATGAATATCGCTGTATTATTTACCGGAGGGACGATCGGGAGTACGTTAGCCGGAGATGTGATCGGTACGAAAACCGGAGCAGCGGATGGTCTGTTAGACACGTTGCCTTGTGTAGAACGAGATGGTCATGTGGAAGAAATTACCTATCAGGTATATCATCCGTATACACTTCTCAGTGAAAATAGTACCGGATTAACGATCGCACAGTTGGCTCAGAGCATCCGAGAAGTGGTTAGTGAGGCGAAGTATACAGGCAGTGCAAAGGTGGCGCTAGGGAACAAAGGGGAAGCAGAAGATGGAACATCCGTATTTACGGGACTGGATGGAGTGATCATTATGCATGGCACAGATACGCTGGCATATTCAGCGGCTGCGATGGGATATCTGTTTGGCGATTGTGACATTCCGATGGTTTTTGTGTCCAGCAACTATGTATTGACAGATCTAAGAGCAAATGGTGCTTATAATTTTCAATATGCTGTGCAGTTCTTAGCATTTGACTGCAAGCAAAAAGGTGTGTATGTTTCGTATCAGAATGGGGATGGGATCCCAAGGATTCACTTAGGAACAGCGATCATTGGACATCAGCCTTACAGTGATGAAGTGTATAGTGTTGGTGGTATGGAATACGGTCATTATGAAAAAGGCACCAAGTGTTTTGTCGCCGGAAAAGTGTACTATGCATGGAACAATACAGAGAGGCTTACCGATAGACCTTCCCTGCAGGCACCGGATCACTGGGATGCACCGATCGGGTTGATCTACCCACATCCGGGGATGCGTTATCCGATGAACTTTGACGGAATACAGGCAATTTTGCATCATACGTATCATGCCGGCACGATCTGCAGTGAAACACCAGAAGCGGATAAATTCTTTTATGAGGTGGCAAACCGGAAAATCCCCATTTTTTTATGCGGCATGGATGCGGACATGGTTTACGAAAGCACATACGTCTATGAAAAATACGGAATGATCGTATTACCGATGGCATCGCCGGTAGCAATGTATATGAAACTGTGGCTTCTGCTATGTAGCGGATACTCAGCAAAAGAATGGATGACCAAACCGATTCCGGGCGATCTCCCCAATTTTAGTATATGACGCAAACTTCGCATACCCTCAACAGTCTTTCACCCACATATTGCTTATTATGTCAGCAGCAAATTAGCAGTTTTGCAGTCGATAAACTTAATTGTTCTGCCATAAGAGATCTAAGAAAATTGCCGCAGAACGCAGAGTTTTTATGTGATTTCTTATTTTGTTAAGTCTCTGATGAATACATGCCTGAAGGATTGTCTGAGATGTCCCGGTTTAGCAAGGTATCATCCATTTTTGGACGGGACGCTTTCGCTACGATGCGCTACGTCACGTTACTTAATGTCTCTGAAATACGAGACATAAGTAACGACGAGCGCAAAGTCCCTTTCAAAAATGATGAATACCTTGCTTCCGGGACCTCGAGTTGTCCGTAAGGCATGTAAATCATACATCAGAGACAACAAAATCTAGAAATCACTAAAAACGTAAATGCGGCAAGGCAATTTCTATAGATCCCTTATGGCAGAATTCAGTCTCTGGGAACTGCAAAATGTATAGCAGCTTTTGACATAATAAGCAATATGTGGTTAGAACATAACAGTGGGTATGCGAAGTTTGGGGGTGAGATTCGTAAAATGTTATGTTTGCTCTTGACATTTTGGCAGAATGATACTAATATATTTTTTAGATGTTGTTAGCAGTCATAAGGGTAGAGTGCTAACAAGGACGGACGCATCTGGCGGTGATGCGGCGGATCAGTGTCTCGGCGCACTTGACACAGGGTTCGTTTTTTATAGGAAAGTGTGCAGAAACGAGGATTATTATGCAGAGCAGAACAGGTAGCTTATCAATTGAATCTGAAAATATGTTTCCAATCATTAAGAAATGGTTGTATTCTGACCATGACATTTTTCTTCGTGAGTTAGTCTCCAATGGCTGCGACGCCATTACTAAGTTGAAGAAGTTAGAAATTATGGGCGAATATGATATGCCGGAGGATTACAAGGCACAAATACAGGTCGTTGTTGATCCGGATGCTAAGACAATTTTTCTGACAGATACCGGTCTTGGTATGACGGCAGATGAAGTGGACGAGTACATCAATCAGGTTGCTTTTTCCGGTGCAACGGATTTCTTAGAGAAATACAAGGACAAAACGAACGAAGAGCAGATCATAGGTCACTTTGGACTGGGATTTTATTCTGCGTTTATGGTATCTGACAAAGTTACGATCGACACGTTGTCTTGGCAGAAGGATGCTACACCGGTTCGCTGGGAATCGGAAGGCGGTATCAATTTTGAAATGTCAGACGGCACAAAAGATACTGTTGGTACAACGATCACCCTGTACCTTTCCGAGGACAGCTTAGAGTTTGCGAATGAGTATCGTGTCAGAGAGATTTTGGACAAATATTGTTCCTTTATGCCGGTTGAGATCTTCCTTTCTAAAGCAAACGCAGAGCAGGAATATGAAACGATCGATGCAGCCGATGTTCGTGAAGATGATGTTGTTGTAGAGACGATTGTAGAGGAAGCGAAGACGGAAGAACGCGAAAATGAAAATGGCGAGAAAGAGATGGTCGAGGTCAGCCCTCGTAAAGAAAAGGCAAAGATCAATAAACGTCCGGTTTCTATTAGCGATACGAACCCACTTTGGATGAAACATCCAAATGAGTGCACCGATGACGAGTACAAGGACTTTTACCGCAAGGTATTTAACGATTACAAGGAGCCGTTGTTCTGGATTCATTTAAATATGGATTATCCATTTAACCTCAAAGGTATTTTGTACTTCCCGAAGGTTAATACAGAATATGATAATTTAGAGGGTGTTATCAAGCTTTACAACAATCAGGTATTTATTGCAGATAATATTAAGGAAGTGATCCCGGAGTTTTTGATGCTTCTCAAAGGTGTGATCGATTGTCCGGATCTGCCGCTTAATGTATCCAGAAGTGCATTGCAGAATGACGGATTTGTAAAGAAGATTTCGGATTATATTACGAAGAAAGTAGCCGATAAGTTGTCCGGTATGTTCAAAGTAGACCGTGAGAATTATGAGAAATATTGGGATGATATCAGCCCATTTATCAAGTATGGCTGCTTAAAAGATCAGAAATTCCGCGAAAAAATGACGGATTATCTGATATTTAAGGATTTGGACGGTAAGTACATCACCTTGCCGGATTATATCGAAGAGGCTAAGAAAAACGAGCCTGCAAAAGAAGAGACAGAGAGTACAGAAGCAAAGAGCGATGAAACAGCAGATGCCGAGAATGGTGCGGATGCTGATAATGCAGACAAGGAAGAAGAACCGACAACGGTATACTACGCAACAGATCTGCAGCAGCAGAGCCAGTATGTCAATCTGTTCAAGGAGCAGGGATTGAATGCGGTCGTATTAACACATACGATCGATCAGCCGTTTATTTCACAGTTAGAACAGGGAGATCTGAAGGTGAAATTCCAGCGTATTGATGCAGATCTGACGGATACGATGAAAGATGAGGAAGACGAGGATACATTAAAAGCGCAGACGGATGCGTTGTCTGAAATCTTCAAAAGAGCATTGGGTAAGGATCAGCTTGAAGTAAAAGTACAAAAACTCAAGAATGAAAAGATCTCCTCAATGATCACATTGTCAGAAGAAATGCGTCGTATGCAGGATATGATGAAAATGTACAGTATGGGCGGCATGGACATGGGCATGGGTGGCCTCGGAGGAGGAGAGACATTAGTGCTCAATTCATCGAATGCTTTAGTGCAGTATATTTTGGAGCACAAAGATGGCGAGAATGTGGATATGTTCTGCAAACAGTTGTATGATCTGGCGATGTTAGCGCATAAGCCGCTTGCAGCAGATGAAATGACAGAATTTGTAGCACGCAGCAACGAGATCATGATGCTGCTTGCTAAATAAAAGGGACCATGATGTTGGTCGGCAACTAATAGAAGAATGTAGTAACAATGGGGATGGCGTGTATGCGTTGTCCCTTTTTTACTTTATAGGAAACTTCTCGTTTCCTATAAAGTAAAAAACGCTCCGCGAGGATGCTTTGCCACCTTACTTCTAAAATCTAAAATATTTATAAATTTAAAATAAAAAGATTGACTACTGGTCATTTTTGTAGTAGTATACAGCAAGAGTTAAAAATGACTGTCAGTCATTTTTGATATTTATTCTCAATAAGGACCGGATTGTCATGGTATCCAGATGCTTTTGACAGCTTGGTTCATTAAGATTTAGGAGGGATTGGATGATTAACATTGGCAAGTGGATCACAAAACACAAGAATATCATTCTTGTTATTGCGTTTATCCTGCTGATTCCGGCTGGGATCGGATATGTCAGTACACGTGTGAATTATGATGTACTTAGTTATCTGCCGGAGCGCTTGGAGACGATCAAGGGACAGGATATTCTGGTGGATGAGTTCGGTATGGGAGCGTTTTCCATGGTAGTCGTGGAAGATATGCCGATGAAAGATGCAGCAAAGTTAGAGCAACTATTAGAAAGTATCGATCATGTCAAAGATGTCTTATGGTATGACGATGCAGTGGATATTTCGGTGCCGACCGAAATGATTCCGGAAGATCTGCGAAAAGCATTCTTTAACGGAAAAGCGACGATGATGATCGCGTTGTTTGACGATACGACATCAGCAGATGATACGATGGATGCGATCACGCAGATACGTAAAGTCGTAGGCAAGAATGTTTATGCAAGCGGAATGTCCGGTGTAGTTACTGATATTAAGAACCTGGCATTGCAGGAAATGCCGATCTACGTCGTGATTGCAGGTTTGCTGTCACTGGTAGTCTTGTTCTTGACAATGACTTCCTTTGTGACACCATTGATCTTCTTGTTGAATATAGGAATGGCAATCGTATTTAACTTAGGAAGTAATGTTTTCTTAGGAGAAATATCCTATATCACGCAGGCGTTAGCTGCGGTGCTTCAGTTGGCGGTGACGATGGATTATTCCATCTTCCTGTTAGAGAGTTACGAAGCGAACAAGGAACGATATGAAGGCGACAAGAAACGCGCCATGGCACATGCGATCAGCAATACGTTTACATCGATCACGGCAAGTTCGATCACAACGGTTGCAGGATTCGTAGCACTTTGTTTTATGACGTTTAAGCTTGGCACTAATATCGGTATTGTAATGTCTAAGGGTGTTGTTATTGGTGTGCTTACTTGTGTAACGGTACTTCCGGCAATGATCCTTACCTGTGATAAAGCGATCGAGAAGACGACGCACAGATCACTGATCCCATCCTTGGATAAACTATCACATGGCATTGTCAAGGGACGTTATGTAGCATTGCTGTTGTTCCTGATCGTGTTAGTACCGGCAATACACGGTAATAATAATTACAAGATTTACTATAATATTGATCAGTCTTTGCCGAAGAACATTCCAAGTAATGAGGCGAATGAGAAATTAAAGAAGGAGTTTAATATGAGTAACATGCATATGATCCTTCTGAAAGATGGTCTTTCTGCTAAAGAAAAGAGTGCGATGAGCAAGGAAATTGAAAAGGTAGACGGTGTGAAATGGGTGATCGGTTTGAACTCGTTAGTAGGTTCCAATGTACCGGAGTCTATGATACCGAACGATATCAAGAAGATGCTCAAGACAGACAATTATGAACTGGAATTTGTAAGCTCTGATTACAGTTCTGCTACTGATGAGGTAAATTCTCAATTAGCAAAGATTGACAAGATTGTCAAAAAATACCAAAATGATGGTATGGTGATCGGCGAGGCGCCAATGATGAAAGATTTGCAGGATGTAACGGATGTCGATCTCAAGACAGTAAATAATATTTCCATCTTGGCGATCTTTGTTATCATCTTGATCACGTTTAAGTCGATTTCCATTCCGGTGATCTTGATCTCGGTCATCGAATTTGCGATTGCATGTAATATGGCAGTACCGTTTTATACGAATACGTCGCTTCCGTTTGTGGCGAGTATCGTTATCGGTACGATTCAGCTTGGAGCGACCGTAGATTATGCGATTTTGATGACAAGTCGATATCATAAAGAGCGAACAGAACGTGGACAGAGTAAGAAGGATGCAATCCGCATTGCGCATGAGACATCGATCAAGTCGATCCTTACCAGTGGATTGTGCTTCTTTGCCGCAACCTTTGGCGTGTCGGTATATTCGCAGGTAGATATGATCGGATCGATCTGTACACTGCTTTCACGTGGTGCAATCATCAGTATGATCGTTGTTATCTGTGTTCTGCCGGCAATGCTTTGGATCTTTGATGGTGTGATCAAACGCACATCTTGGAACATGATCAAGGCAAATGTAGCAAAGAGAGATGCAGAGAAGAAATGATGGAAACAGATATCAGACATTTTGGAATGAATGATATCGAGATGCAGGAAAATGCAAACAGCAAATAAGGAGGAGCATTATGCGACAAATGAGTGGAAAGAAACGTGTAGTAATGACAGGAATCAGTAGTTTATTGGTTGCCGGGCTGGTTGTCGGAAATATAGAATATGCGACACATACGTATCGATACGACAGCAAAGTGCAGGCAATGGCTGCTAACAATAAAGTAGTAGAGCAGACAGCAAGTTTTGCTTCATCGAAGAAAAAGAGTACCGTTAGCAAAGAGGAAACCGTATACGCAACCTTGGATGCAAACGGTGGTGTGACGGATGTCATTGTATCCGACTGGCTCAAAAATTCCGGACAGGTAGATAGCGTCAAAGATAGTTCTACATTGAAGGATATTACAAATACAAAGGGTAATGAGAAGTTTACACAGAGTGGTGACAGCCTTACATGGGACACTTCAAAAAGCGACATTTATTATCAGGGAACAGCAGAAAAAAGCGAGCTTCCGGTTGGTATGCAGATCACGTACAAACTGGATGGTGAGGAAGTATCTCCAAAAGATATCGTTGGCAAGAGCGGTAAGTTAGAGATGACGATCAAGTATTCTAACACCTCTAAGAAACAGGTTACGGTAGCAGGTGAGAAGAAAGATATTTACACACCATTTTTGATGGCAACCGGTATGATCCTTCCGGTCGATAAATTCGACAATATTGATATTGACAATGGTAAGGTATTATCTGAGGGAGAAAACAACATCGTGATCGCATATGGTATGCCGGGTCTGTCTGAGAGCTTGGACTTGAAAAATGTTGATCTTGGAGATGATGTGGATGTCGATACCGATGAGTTAAACGACAAGATTACGGACTCTGTTAAGATCACAGCCGATGTCAAAGATTTCTCTATGAGCCAGACTTATACGGTAGCAACGGCAGACTTATTTAAGGATATCGATATTGACCGTGTGGACGATCTTGATAAATTGGATGACAAGATCGATGACATGAAAGATGCCGGCGAGCAGCTGGTAGATGGCACTAAGTCTTTGAAAGACGGATTAAATACATTGAATAAGAACTTTGCAACGTATGCGAAGGGGATTAAGTCTGCCAATAAGGGAGCAAAGGCATTGAACAAAGGTGCTAAATCTTTGAAGAAAGGAACCAATGCATATACAAAAGGAACCGATCAGTTGTTAAAGGGGGTCAACTCTTATGTGAAAGGTGCTAAGTCACTTGGTCAGGGTGTAAATTCCTATGCCGACGGTGCAAAACAGATTGCCGATGGATTAAATACACTGGACAAATCAACCAAGACATTTCCGAAACAGTACAAGACATTCGGTGATGGCGTACAGACCTTCGTTGGTGCAGTAAGCAAGCTGATGACCGAGGAAAACATGAAGCAGCTTACCGATGGAACTGCAGCATTAAAAGCCGGTGTGAAATCTGTGGATGATGGTGTAGGGCAGTTACAGGCGGGCATGAAACAGGTGAATGGACTGGTAGAGAATGCATTGCAGCAGCAAAATGAGCTGAAAGCACTTCTTGCTAATGACAGCCTGACAGCAGAGCAGAAAGCAGCGGTCAAAGAAGCACTCACAGCATTGAGCAGCGTAGATATCGTCACAAATGGTAAAGCAGATGGCGAATATGATAAAGATGGCAAAGCAGATCTTGCAGCCGGTCTTGCAAGTATCAAGGCTGCTACAGACACAAAATCCAAGGAGCAGAACCTATACAACGGTGCAGCAGCATTAGATACAACAGCACAGACGATGTCCGGATATGCTGCACAGCTTAGAGGAAGTGCAACACAGCTTTTGGATGGTGAGAAAACTGTCCGTGACGCAATTACTCAGATCAGCACCAATATTACAAAGCTTTCAAAGGGTGGCAAGACACTTACAGCGAACAACAAGAAGTTAAAGAGTGGTGCAGCTGCGATCGTAAAGAATTCATCAACGATCACGACGAACAGCAAGAAATTAACGAAGAACAGTTCTGTATTGCGCAAGGGTGTCAAACAATTGGCAGCAGGAACCAAATCCTTATTTGCAGGCACAAAGCAGCTTGACAAGGCTACAGGAACGGTATCAAGTGGTATTTCCAAGCTGTATAAAGGTTCTGATAAATTGAATGACGGAATGAATACCTTCAAGAAAGATGCCATTGATAAGTTGGCAACAACGATCACGGATGTAACAGATGGACTGGACGGAACAATTGACCGTATAAAAGGTATTCAGAAAGCTTCTGAGGATTACCAGAGTTTCTCCGGAATCGACAACGACATGAACGGAAGTGTTAAGTTTGTATTGTCAACACAGGAAGTTAAGAAAGATGAGTAATATATTAAGGGGGTGGACGCATGAGTAAGATCGATCAAAAAAAGCGAGAGAAGAAAGAAGCACTTCTGCTCTCTGCATTTGAATTGTTCACAGAAAAAGGAATTCAAAATACGTCCATCTCTGAAATTGTAAAACGGGCAAAGATGGCGAAGGGTACTTTTTATCTTTATTTCAAAGATAAATTTGACATTCGCGATCAGTTGATCGCAAGACAGGCAAGTGCATTGTTTGACCGAGCTAATGAAGAACTCAAATTGAATGATGAGTCCAATTGGGTCAGCTTAGAGGAGTGTATTGTAGCACTTGCAACACATATTGTTGATCAGCTCAATGAGAGCCCTGTATTATTACGATTTATTTCTAAAAACTTAAGCTGGGGTGTTTTTTCAAATATTCGTATTGCCGGTATGTCCAATCGGAACTGCATGGATATCTTCGAGGAGCTGCTAGAGCAGTCCGGGCGCAAATTTCGACAGCAGAATTTAATGATCTTTATGATTGTTGAATTGGTAAATGCAACCTGTTATAATGTTATTCTACAGAAGCAACCGGTCACCCTGGAAGAGTTAAAGCCGGAGTTAAATACGGCGATCTGTGGCATTATCAGCCAATTTGAGATCGCGGATACGGAACAGGAGTAGTGGCTCCTTAGAATAAAGTGGTATTGTATTTGGCGAGGCACTGGAAATGGAGAAAATAATGGGCGAGATAATGCAGGAGCATGTAGATCGTCTGATGATGCTTGGAACGTTATCAGCAGACGAATTTACAGAACTGTTGCGATATCGCAATGCGGAGACAACCGAGTATCTGTTTCAAAAGGCAGAAGAGGTTCGAAAACAGCAATTTGATAAGGAAGTCTATCTGTGGGGTAGACTTCCTTTTTCTAATTACTGCAAAAATGATTGCAACTACTGTGGGTTAAGACGCAGTAATCGTTTTGTGAAGCGGTATCGTATGAATATGAAAGAAATATTACAGTATTGTCACGAGGGTTATAGGCAGGGAATTCGCAATTTTTTGCTGGAAAGTGGGACAGATTTTTATTTTTCGGAGGCAAATTTTGCAGAAATTGTGGATGCGGTACATAAGCATTTCCCAGACTGTACGATCATATTGAATGTGGGGGATCATACCAAAGCGGCATATTTACATTGGATGCATTTAGGTGCCGGAGCAGCTATGCTTAGCCATGATGCCTCGAATGAATTACAATTCAAGAGGCTGCACTCTGCTAATATGTCATTATTGCGGCGCAAGCAGGGAATGTGGGAACTGCAGGAGATGGGATATCATACAGGAACAGGATTTTTGGTTGGAACACCTTATCAGACGATAGAGAATGTATCTGAAGATCTGCTGTTTATGAAGCAGTTTATGCCACAGATGATACAGATCGCACCATTTTTGGCAGCAAAACATACGCCATTTGAACGGGAACGCGGTGGTAATGCGGATATGGTATTATACTTGATGGCAATTGCAAGATTGATGTTTCGGGGAAGTATTCTTATTGCAGATCCGAGTTTGGAACAGGCGATGCACGATGGACGGAAGAAGGCACTGCAGGCGGGGGCTAACGCTGTTGTTGTTGATATTGTTGACGAGGCATTGCGCGGTGCATACGCCGTTTATGATGAGCACACTATTCATCGTCAGCAGGAGACGATCAAGTCTTTCGAACAGCAGATACGGGAAAAAGGTTATGAAGTCGTCCGAAAGGCCATCATGTAATTCCCAAAAGTAAGGTAGAAGACAGCAGCGAGTGAAGAACGAAGATGGAAACATCTAGTGTCAATTATCGAAAATATAAGAAACAGATCGTGGGTGAGAGAAAAATATGAGAAAGAGAAAGATGATTGTTTGCGCATTAGAGGAAGAGTGGATCGCAAGATTGTTGGAGCGATTGAGCCAGGAAGAATGGCAGACTCAGATGATCGATCATGCAGAGACGTTATGGGAGGTGCAGGCTCCGTGCTCGGCCATTATGATACAGGAAGAAGAGTTGACGGAGGCGTATCGATGGAGAACGAAAGATGTAGGTGACAGTATATGTCTGCAGGCTTTTCGAGAATTTGCGGAATGGCAGAAGGTACCAATTATCGTGATTTTACAGCAAAGAGATGATCGGTTGGAAGAACAGCTTTTGCGAGCCGGAGCGGCAGAATGTGTCTGCCCGGAGCAGTCGACTGATCTGGCAGCCTGTCGTATAGCACGGGCGGTGTCGAAAAATGTCGTATCAGATGTCCCGATGACGGAATGGGAACGTGTTATAGTGGATAGCGAGGGTGGACAAGTTCAGATAGACGGGTATCCTATTCATATGTCGAGAGAGGAATGTATATTGTTGAAGCGGTTGCTGCAGGCAGAGGGAGCTGTGGTATATCGGGATGAATTGGTGGAGAATTTATGGAGCGAAGTATCTGTGCACAGCCGGAGAAGATTGGATGGTGTTGTGCAGCGGGTGCGCAAACGTTTATATGGAACAAGGCTTTTTATTGTGTCCAAATATGGAAAAGGGTATTATCTGCAGTATCATAAAGAGGAAAATGGTTCTTGTTTTGTATGATTTCAGAGTCGCGTTAAGTATCGTATCTATTGTGGATGATTTGATGAGAACAGCTTAAAGCATACAAAGGGCATGATTGACGGATTTTTTGAGAAGGAGTAAAATAGATGATATCAGGAGGAATAGGATCATGAATATATTGACTTGGGATGGTCTTGCTGACATTGATTCGTTCCATGGAGAAAGAGTTATGATCATTGATGACAATGAAATTAATCTGGAAGTCATGCAGACAATATTTAATGATTTTGGATTGCATACAGATGCGTTTGTGAGTGGACAGAAAGCATTAGAAAGCTATCAGAATAGTGAACCGTTTTCATATCAGTTTATATTGATCGATCTGAATCTATACGGTATGGATGGTTATGATATAGCAAAATTCATTCGTAATGCAGACAGGCAAGATAGTAAAGAGATTCCAATATATGCTGTTACCGCTAATTTACTTCCCTCAGCGAAAATGAAAGCAACTGAATGTGAGATGAATGGATATGTTGACAAACCGGTAAATTATGCAGCGTTGTTAGAGATGATCCATAGCGTGTTGGGCGTATAAATTTACTCACACTTCGCACATCCAAAGATGCTGTCGGATCATATATTGCTTACGATATCAAGGAATATTGAGGATTTGGAGGACAAATAAAAAGTGAGAAAAACTGGACCCTTACGTGTGATTATTGATGTCAAAGGAATGGCAGAGGTGGATGAGGCAGATCTGAAGCAGCAAATTGTCGTACTGCAGGAGCATTTTCTATTTAATACGTTAAATGCGATCAAAGGGGCTGCGATATTAGAGAAGGTATTGCTGCCGGAGCTGCTGGATGGTTTTGCGGACTGCCTGCGTTATCAGTTTCAATGTTTTCGCGTCAATAAAACAGTATCTTTTCGTGAGGAAAGAAAGTTCATGCGAACGTATTTGTCTATGGAAAACTATCGGTTTCAAGGGATGACGGTATTGTGGGATGTTGGTGACTGCGATCTGAAAGTGCCGCCGATGGGGATTGCATTATATGCGTCGCGTGCTGTCAATGAGTGTATGTCGACCAGAAGACGTCAAATAAAAATTCTTGGTGGGGTTTGTCAAAATAAGTATATTCTTACCATTCGCAACTCGTATGAGGAGTTATCCAAAAAGGAAGCGGACGAAGGTGAGCTGATACGTCAAAAATTGAGAATATGGTGGAGCTTTTCGGTAGAAGGAGATATTAGCTGGGAGATCGAAGGTGATGAAATGGTTGTTACATTTGCATTACCGATAGAGGCGGAAGGTCAGAATACCTAAACATCTCGGATCGATGGATCTTGATTAAAATTTGATGGAAGGAATGTAGGGATGGTATGAAAACGATCATTGTCGATGATGAGATCATGGCGATCAAATTAGTGCGTAACTATTTAGAGCGTGACAAGCGTGTAGAGATTGTCGGAGAGTGTCTTGATGCAGGGGAGGCACTGCAGTGTGTTCGGGAGCGTGCCGTCGAGGCGGCATTCTTAGATATATGTATACATGGTTGTATGGATGGTGTTGAATTGGGTAAAAAGTTAAAGGAGCTCAATCCTCAGATCGTGTTGATCTATACAACAGGTAATGCGCAGTACGTTGACAATGCAATTGATGTAGAAGCGGACTTTTATTTGATGAAGCCATTAAATGCGGCAGAACTCACCTTTGTCGTCAAGAAGGCGAATGAACTTGCTTTACAGAGAAATAAAAGAATCTTTGCAAGAACGTTTGGACATTTTGATCTGTATATTGATGGGAGTCCGGTTATGTTTCGCAGTGCGAAAGCAAAAGAGCTGTTGGCTCTTTTGGTGGATCGAGAAGGAGGTACTGTGACGACAGATCAGATCATTGGAACATTGTGGGAGAACCGTCCGAACGATGAAGCAACGCAGAGCTTATGCAGCAAGATCGGTAAAACATTGATCAATGAATTAAAAAAGTATGGTGTAGAGGATATTATCGTGTCAGGAAGAGGCATCAAACGTCTTAATACGGATCTGCTGGAATGCGATCTGTACCGTCTATTACAGCGTGAAAAGGATGCGCAGGACGCATTTGCGGGAGATTATATGCTGGAATATAGCTGGGCAGAAGATCGAATGGCATCATTAAGCCGATTTCTATAGTTTTTTGATGGCAGGACCCACTATATATCAGCTGCAAAATATAATTAAACTATCGACATAATAAGCAATATGTGGTTTTGGAATAACTTCCGGTATGGGAAGTTTGCGTTAAATATACATTTTTTTCAAAAAAACCCTCTAATTCCATTTCAATTCCATTTGAAATCCATAGTAATGCTAATTCAGGTTCTATAATTAGACATGGAAACTGAAAAAAAGCAATGGGATGTCGATTCTAAACAATTGATAGGGACTAGGAGGACAAAATGAAAGATGATATCCGTGTTATACTGGCAGACAACAACGTACAGGACAGAGAAAGCAAAAAACGATTATTAAATGAACAGGGAATCCAAGTAGTGTACGAAACAGGAGACGGAAAAAAAGCGCTGGAAAACATTAAAAAGTTAAAGCCGGATGTTGTAGTCATGGATATGATCTTACCGGGAGTAGACGGTTTGGAAATATTAGAAGAATGCAGAGAATTTACAGAGTACAAGCCTTTGTTTATCATTGCCACGGCACTTCGACGCGAGGGATTGATCGAACAGGCATT
>ENA-UOOD01001522-UOOD01001522.1-human-gut-metagenome-genome-assembly--contig:-CS67-NODE-1522-length-23286-cov-5.595885_pt1 | contig 23286 bp, 23 predicted proteins | sample MGYA00242464_ERZ724011 | MGnify/ENA metagenome assembly ERZ724011 | reverse complement strand
TCATATTGATTTTTTATCAGTATTGAATTTCTTGTAGAAAGTAGAAGAGTCGGCAGTCGAATTGTCTGCACTTGCACAAACCGCCTCAGTGAATAATATGATGCCGGATGGCGACAAATTTTTTTTCTGTTGATTATTCTGCAAAAACAGATTGTGAATGGTTTCTTTTACGGCTTTTCAGTGACGCGGATCGGTGAATTTGTTTACACACCGTAATGGTAAACACACGAGACATTAACCGATTTACAACTCCACAGCCCCCGATTAAAAAAGCCGGGAGCTGTACCAAAGAAAAAAATAGAAAGGAGCTTCGCCTATGAGAAAGAACAAAAAAAATAGTCCAATTGGGACTGTGTTGCTTGTTGTGCTTTTGGTTGTTCTTGTTGCCATCGCAGCTGTAAGCGGCATAAAGCTATATCGCTACTATGCAGATTATGCAAAGGATCGAGATCACTATGAGGATCTTCGAGACGAGGTTGTAAAAGAACAGACAGAAGCAGAGCAGGCAACGCTCGAAGAAGAAAGTGAGGAAACTGAAGAAGAAAATAGTACCCCAAAATACCGAAAGAAATTGCGTAAGCGCACCAAACGAGCTTCAACTGCACCACTGTCAATTGACTGGGAGGAGTTGAAAGCCATCAACAAAGATATCATCGGTTGGGTCTATTTTACCGGACTTCCACAAATTTCTTACCCAATCCTACAGGCACAAGACAATGCGTACTATGTACACAGGACCTTTGATCTGTCGGATGATTCTTCAAAGGCCGGCTCGATTTTTATGGACTACCGAATGGCGGGTGACTTTTCTTCTCCGTACTCTGTGATCTATGGCCACAATGTTCGTGATGGCTCAATGCTGTCCGATCTTGCGCAGCTAACAGATCAAGAGTTGTACGATGAAGAGCCGTACTTCTGGATTTTGACACCGGATGGAAACTATCGTTACCAGATTTTCTCCATTTTCCAGTGCCATCGATCAGCTGACGTGTTCCAAGAAGACTTTGATACTTGGGGGATTGCTTTTAACGACTGGCAGGAAAACCTAAAAGCCCGAAATGTAATGAAGGGCGATGTAGCACTTTCCGAAAACGGTCATGTGATTGCATTTTCCACTTGTGTACCAAACAGCTTTGATCGAACAATTGTCTGCGGAACGTACATAGGCGGGGATACACTTCCGGATCCACACCCTGACACAGAAGCAGTCACACAGCCATAAAATCACAGTTGTGATTTTGGTATTCCATTCGTTTGATAGAAACGGCACGACGAACCCGCTTCTTCGAAACACAAAAAGGTAATGATACCGACCGAAAACAGGCATCAGAAAAATTCTTATTCCTAGGAGGGAACCAAAATGAGAAAGTTTCACAACAGAAAAATGCTCGCAGCAGCAACCATCATGAGCTGCATGATGGCATCACAGGTAATCGCAGCACCAGCTTACAATCAGTCTGGAAAGAGCAATCAGGCAACCACAGGCGCAATCACATGCTTCGACAAGTATCTGGTACTTGACGACAATGCAGATGTTCCGAACTACACCGCAACCTACAGCATCGAGGCAGGTCGTGCAGTAGCTGGTACCGCTAATACACCAGAGGTATTTGCAGGTATTCAGGCAGATCGTATCACCATCAAGCAGGATAACCCATTCAAGCCGGGATAGACCACCTATCAGGCTGTACAGCTTGGTGATACTGTAGAGTTTGCAAACAACCAGAAGTATGCAAAGCAGAATGTGACAATGAACCTTGGTAATGTTACCTATACTCAGCCGGGTATCTATCGTTACATCATCAGAGAGGTTCCGGCTAACGAGGGTCAGCAGGGTATCACAAACGATGATGATACTTCCCGTTTCCTTGATGTTTACGTTGAGACTGAGGAAGATGGAAAGCTTGGCGTTGTAGGCTATGTATTCCACAAGGATGAGGCTGTTGGAACACTTGCAGATGAGCCGGATTTCCAGCTGGTTGCAACCGCTGATCTTTTAAGACATGCTGCTTACTATGTACAGGCTGATGATGCTGTCATTGGAAAGAACGGTGTATTACTTGGTGCTGATGGCAAGAAGTATCGTCCTGCAACACAGGCTGAAATTGATTCTGCAATCTCAAATCAGAACTCCAACCTGTACAGTGCTGCAAAGACACTGAAAGGATCAGGCTTCCAGAACCTGTATACCACATACGACCTTCTGTTAGAGAAGCAGGTAACTGGTAATCAGGGTAACAGAGAAGAGTACTTCCAGTATACCGTTACCGTATCCGGCGGTGTTCCGAACTCTCGTTATCATGTTGACCTGACCAATGCAACTCCGGCTAACATTCCGTACACCTTAAACGGAATCAACACAACAAACGTAAGCAACATTGATCAGCTGACCAGGGGCGAGATTTTAACCAATACCGGCGATACCAATTATGAGTCTGAGTATTATTTCGAAACCAATGATCAGGGTGCTGCAACTCTTACCTTCTATTTGAAGGATGATCAGTTTGTCGAAATTTGGGGTCTGACTTCCAACATGACTTACACCATCACTGAGGCAGTTAAGCCAGACGAAGGTTACGACATTTCTTATAAGCAGGATACCACTCAGAATACCCACAATGTAACAAACCAGCAGAAGGTTAACAATGCAAAAGTCCAGACACAGATGGGTGAGTCCGATGATACTGTAATTTACGACAACTACCGTAACGGTGTTGTTCCGACTGGTATTGTACTGACCGCAGCTCCATTCGCAGTTGCAGCAGGTCTTGCAGGCGGATTCCTGTTTGTTGGTGGCAAGAAGCGCAAGAAGAAGGAAACCGACGAGCAGTAAAAAATTGCTTTTCACAATTGATTGTTGAAAACAATTCGTCAAAAATGGTTCTCAGCTTTTTAAACTGAAAACCACCCCCCTTTTCCGAACAAGAGTCGGGAGAGGGGGAACTAAAGTAAGGGAGGCGTTGATGTGTCGAATAAAGAAAGGGTAATGATTTGGATTCTGGATGCAGTTGATTGGGGGGTTAATTGGATAGTTCGTGTGATTCTGCTTTTCATCATGGGAATCAGTATCTTTTCTCTATACGACACATACAGGGTCTATGACGATGCGTCGCCCGGAAACCTTTATTCGAGGTATCGTCCCCTTTCAGATGGCAGTGACGGTCTGTCATTTGACGAACTGGTTCGATTGAATCCGGATGTGATCGGATGGATTACACTTGATGATACCGCGATTGATTATCCGGTTGTGCAGGGAGAGAACAATTCCCAGTATTTGAATCGAAATGCACTTGGCGAGTATTCATTGTCGGGAAGTATTTTTCTGGATGCGGATAATGCATCTGATTTTTCTGATCCCTACTCACTATTGTATGGACATCATATGGACTATGATGCAATGTTTGGTGGGTTGGATCACTTCACAAACGAAGGATATTTTGACGAGCATCGAACCGGAGAGCTTTGGATAAGTGGCAGCGAGTATTACGATCTGACTGTCGTATCTTGTCTGGTTACAGACGCATATGATGAGCATGTATTTCGGGTCACACCGGAAGATAACGATTTGGCTTCTCTGTACGATTACCTAGAAGATCAGTCAGTGTTTATTGCGGATGATCTGGACAAAAGCGAGGAAAAACATTTGTTAGGTCTTTCGACTTGCACAAATGCCGGGACAAATGAAAGAACCGTCATTTTTTGTACCATTAACAAATTACACGAAAAGGAGGACATCGATGAAACATCGGATTAAAAGACTGGTTAGCATGATTTTAGTCCTGATGATGGGTCTGGGTATGAATGTCATGGCAGAAGAAAAGAAACCTTCTGTTACGGTTGCGATTCCCATTCAGTTTTCGTCGGATGCAGCCGAGAAATCGGATGCAACGATAAAAATTAAAGATCAGGAAACTAACCAAGTCTTGAAAACCCTTACAAGGGCAGAGATTACGCAAATCGGTGGTCAATATGTGTTCCCGCTTATTTACACGGAGCCGGGCAACCACAGCTATTCTATTTTCTGCACATCCCAGTTTGGAGAGCAGACCGCAATAGCAGAAGTTGCCGTATTATCAGACGATGATGGAAAACTGAGTGCAACACTGGTTTTGTACTGGAAGGACACGCAGGCAAAGATTGACGAGATTGTGTTTGGCCATGCCGATACCACTCCAACCAATCCGCAGCCAAATCAGCCAACTCCAAGTAGCCCAAGCCGTCCATCAAGCAGCACCAATCAGATTTTAGGCGCAGAGTCTAACAGCTGGTTTATGCCGTTACTGGTACTGGCAGGCGGCATCGCCATTCTTTTCGTTGCACTGGTCGCAAAGCGCAGAAAAGGAGGCAATCGCTGATGAAAAGCCGTTTGCTGCATGTGGCAACCGAACTCGGATTGTTTGTTCTGTTTTGCTGGATTACGCTGACATTTTTGTTTGGTATCAGGCAGATGCCGGACAACAGTATGTATCCGAAACTGATGGCCGGAGATTTGATTTTGTACTCCCGACTGGAAAAGAGCTATCACATCGATGATGTGGTGTCAACAACAGTTGATGGAGAGGAATACTTCTTGCGAGTAGTTGCACAGGGTGGAGACATCGTTGAGTTTTCCGATGATGGATTTTTGATCATAAACGGTCAGACTCAGTACGAGGAAATCATGAGTGAATCCTTAGTACCGGAAGATTCAACACTCACCTATCCCTATCAGGTTCCGTATGGAAGCTATTTTCTCTTAGGGGATGCGAGAACAGATTGTATCGACAGCCGAGTATTTGGCGCACGGACAGCAAAAGAGATTAACGGAAAAGTCATAGGAATTTTCCGTCACAGGCAATTCTAAGCGAGTGCGCAAGATTGGCACATATTGAAACTGATATAGGAGGAACGAATCATGCGAAGTAGGAAGAAGAAAAGCATGGAGCAGCTGACTTCTACGTTGATGGCACTCATGATGGCAGTCACAACAACCATGAGCCCGGTGATAACACTGGCAAGTGAGTTGGAATCTTCAATGGCAGCAGTAGAAAGCCAGATTGAAGAGACGACTGCTGAGGAAAGCACTGCCGAGCCTTCGACAGCTGTTGTGCAGGATCAGACAGACACAGAGACCACCGCGTTACAGGCTGTTTCATCAGACGAAGCTTCCGAAGTGGAGACAAAGACCGACGCATCAACCGAGGCCGAGACTGTTTCCACCGAAGAAGCAACCTACAACGAGGAAGAGAAAACCACTCTTCCAGAGAGCGATCCGTCCGGCAAAGAATCTACCGAGGAGTCAAAAGCAAACGAGACCCGCGGCCCGGACGAATCAGAAACCGCGCAGACACCAGAAACATCTGGGACCTCTGCCGAAGAAACTTCCAATGCAGAGACTTCCGAAGCTTCTGATACAACCTCAGAGGTTCCGACAATTGAGTTGTCCTATGAGACAACCAAAGAAGAAATCCTTTCTTACATCGAGGCAATTGGTGGAAACGAAAGTGATGCCTTCTATGAGTTTATTGGAGGTTTGGATACAGACATGTATCAGCTGGTATGGATGGCTCAGTATGGAGCAGAAGAAGATCAGCTGAAAGATACCTTTGATTTTGATTACGATGCCGCATCTGATCTGGATGCATGCCGTTATCTTCAGAAGTTATCAGAGGAAGATTTGATTGCTTTTGTTGAGGCAATGACGTATGAGCAGTACAGAAGATATCTTTCCATTAAAGAAATGATGGCAGAGATGGACGAGAAAGATTTTTCAGATGTCATTGACGAGGAAGAGTTTACGGCTGATCGTACATGGGATTATGAAAGCTATGATGCGTTTGCAGAAAGCTTAACAGGTGTATCACTGCAGCGTACCGAGCAGGTAATGCAGTTTTATAACACCTATGTTGATCCGTCAAAGGTTCAGGCCGGTGTGACTACCATTGACGGTCTGCTTGACTCTAATGCAGACTGGTACTCAAACGATTACATTCTGAGCTTAAACCCGGAAATGTTTAAGGAAACCGTACCGGTATATCGTGGATCCGACGGAAATTACTACGTTGTATCCACAGTACCGACACTTAACGGCGTGGAGTCTGCGGACTATCAGCCTGCAACAAACTTCTATAACGGAAGTGTTGAGGCACAGGCATTTACGGATATTGAATATCTTGGAAACGGTGTATATCGTATTCCGGAAGATCGTTATAAGTACTGCTTTACCGAGCAGTATGTATCTGATATGGGAACACTTTACGGTATTTCCTTCGGCCTTCGTATTCAGGTTTTGTACGGATTTACACCGGCCGGTGAAGTTACTATCGCAGCTGACGTAGTATATCCGGATATGACTGAAAGATTTCTTCCGGCAACCTTAAACCTGCTGGCAGGAACCGCAACCGTAAGAATATTCAACGATACTTATGATGACAGCGTTGACAACTATCTTGTATCTGCATCCATTAATCGCGGAGCAAGCCTTCCGGACAGTGTGGGAAGCATGAATGACGGAAAGGTTTTGCAGTTTGCCGTGGGAGACGCTGACGCAGTCGGCAGTCTGGATGTGCTTATCGGCTACAATGCCACATCGAAGTATTCAATGGCGGCCGAGGTAACAACACAGGAACTGTATGCCCCTGCATCTGATACTGATATCAGTCTGGCAGCTGAAATGTACGATGGTATGTATCTGAAACTTGATCCGAATAGTGTGCCAAAAGATCTAGCAGTTGGAGATAAGTTTATTTACGCAAATACTGGTCTGACCATAGTAGGTGTTAATAATACAACGGATCTGAGAGGCGGCGTGCATATAGGAGCCAGTGTTGTCCCGACCCATGATGCCCAGTCATTCTGTTTCTATAATGGAAAAGGCGTGGATTCACAGATCAGTTCCTGGTTCAAAACCCAGCTGAACAGCAATTCTGCAGATCCGGGCTGTATGGTACAGATGACGGTAGCAAATATCCAGGCAAGAGCATCATACAATGGATCAAGCGTCAACCTTGGCTACAATAAGATCTTCGGTTATGTAACAGATGCCCTTGGTACAACGACCGGTACAAACGGCAAGACGCTGAATCTGGAAGGAACAAGTGTCCTTCTTTCCTGTATGCACGCATGGGGAAATGAATCAGCAACCACGCCACAGGATATTGTAAATTCAATCAGTACTTTTACAGGACGTACCCAGAAAGATTTCGCAATAGATGAGGGCTTTGGACATTACCATCCGAATGTGGCACTCCAGTGTACCGATGTGCATGACGGCGGAGACGGCAACACGTATGCAACCTTCAAGGTTGTAACATCCATGCTTCATGTAGGTGGTGTTGCACATGCCCAGAACTATCAGTGTGCATTCTCTACCATTCGTTTAATTTACGAGACAAACAAGAAAGGTAAGATCACCGTTCAGAAGGCATCTTCCAACACCACGCTGACAAATGGCAATAAGTGCTATAACTTCACCGGAATCAAGTATGGTATTTACAGTGATGCAAATTGTACCAGCATCGTAGCAACCGTTACTTTAAATGCAAATGGTACCTCTGATCCGGTTGACGTAGATGCAGGAACTTACTACGTTAAGGAGATTTCCACACCGTCAGGAAGTGGATACAAAGTAAGCTCGGATAAGACAACCGTTACCATCGCGGCAGGCGAGAGTAAGACGGCAAACGTAAAGGATGAGCCAATGAACGACCCGTTTGGTATTCAGATCAATAAGATCAGTGCAAGTGGCGCAACCGCAGACTTATCCGGTGCAGAGTATACCATTACCTATTATCCAAAGCAGTACAACACACTGGCTGAAATTCAGGCAGAAACAGATCCATCAATTAAGCCAACCACATGGGTAATTAAGACAGTAAAGACTTCTTACGGAACTTATGAAGCTAGACTGGACGATACGCATCTTGTTTCTGGTAGTGCTAAATTTGGAAAGAATGATTATGGTACTTATATCATTCCTCTTGGAACACTTACTGTTAAAGAGACAAAGGCACCTGTCGGATTTACTGTTGATGGTGCAACCGTAACAAATGTAAAGACGAAACAGACTGTTGCGGGAACAGATGGTGTGTTCTTGTTCAAATTGGTTAATGAAAATTCTGGTGTAGCTTTAAAGAGTGGCAATTCTCTTTCCACTACTCTGGATGGTGATGATTCTATGACACTACAGTATTCAGAGAAGTCAATCAACTTGAAGACAACTCTGACAGAGGATTCCAGTAAGAGCCACTATGCAAAGGCAGACTCCACAATCAGTCTGACCGACCGCTTAGAGTATGAGAATCTTTCTGTTGGAAAGCACTATGTCGTAAGAGCCACCCTTTACATCAAGGACGGTAATAACCTGACAGAGCATGCAAGTAAGACAGTTGATCTTTATCCGACCGCAACAAGTGGAACACTGAATGTTCTTTTCAGCAACATCAGTACAAATGGACTTTCCGGCAAAACACTTGTTTGCTATGAAACACTGACTGTCAATGGATCTACAGTTGCAGAACATAAGAATCCGAATGATGTCGGCCAGACCGTCAATTTCCCATCTGTGCATACAACTGCAACAGAAAAGAGTACAGGGAACCATATCGCAAAGGCAACCAAGTCCTTAACCATCGTGGATACCGTATCAATGTCAGCTCTTCGCGTCGGCGATACTTATAAGATCAAGGGTATCCTGATGGATAAAGCAACCGGACAGCCGTTAAAGGTCAATGGTGCAAATGTGGAACTGGAAAGGAGCTTCACAGCAACCTCAACTTCCACAACACAGACACTGGAATTTACCATTGATGCAGCATCCTTGAATGGAGCAACTACTGTTGTTTATGAGTCCTTGTACTATGGTACATTGGAGATCAGTTCCCACAAGGATATCAACGATGAGGGTCAGACCGTTTATCTGCCAAAGATTCGTACCACTGCAAAAGACAATGCAAGCGGTACGCAGAAGGCAGCTCCGGTAAAGAACACCACTATCGTAGATACTGTTACTTATACCAATCTGATTCCGGGAAAATCTTATACCGTGACTGGAAAGTTGATGAATAAGGCAACCGGAAAGGTAGTAACCGTAGGCGGAGCAGAGGTTAGTGCAAGCAAAACCTTCACTGCATCCAATACAGGAAGTGGAAGCGTTGATGTAAGTTTTACATTTGACGCAACCGGACTGACTGGAACCTTTGTTGTATTCGAAAATGTTTACTACAACAACATCGCAGTTGCGACTCATGAGGAGTTATCCGATGAGGGACAGACCATTCGTTTCTCCAAGGTAACGATCTTAAAGAAATCACAGGACGATGATATGGTTGTTGGAGCAAAGCTTGAGATTCGCGACAAAAACGGCAAGGCAGTAGAAACCTTCGAAACTGATGAAAACGGAAAAGTCTTCTATCGACTGGATTTTGATACCAATTACACATTGGTGGAGACAGAGGCACCAGAAGGCTATTTCGTTGCAGATCCGATTACCTTCCAGTTAAAGGAGAACGGTAAAGTTTTGGTGGACGGCAAAGAACTGGATGAACTCACGATGATTGATGAGTATTCAACCGGATATCTGGAAGTGACCAAACAGTCTATCGTATCTCATAAGTTGTTACCGGGTGCCGTATACGGAGTCTATTCAGATGAGGCATGCACCAATCAGGTTGCAGAACTGACAACAGATGAGAATGGTCAGGCAACTGTTCTTTTGGAACATGGCGATTACTGGGTCAAGGAGTTGAAGGCACCAACCAACTACCGATTCGATTACACCGTCTATGGACCATTCACAATTGAAGGAAAGCATATCACAGTACCGGTTACTTTGTATGATGAACCGCTGACACCAGTGCCGACAGGCGTTACCCTTCCATATCTGCCATATGTGGCAGCATTGGGTCTCGGTGTCGTTGTGTTAGTCGTAATCAGACGCGGTAAGAAGAAAGCGTAAGGGACGAAACCGGGTTGAGCAATCAATCCGGTTTTTTTAAAAAAGAATGGATGAAGATGAGGAAGGAAAGAATAGTATCCGCAGTTTTGGGACTGGGAGCGGTTTTACTGGCAGGCTATGCCGGATATCTGTATATCCACCCCGAACAATCTGGAAGAGAGCGCCAGAACACGGAAGAATCATTGGCACAGGCTTATATTGAAGCATTGTTGGAAAAAGAAACTGAAAATGAGGGCAGTTTGGTAAGCGAAAGCACTTTTGAAGAGACTTCAGAAGAGACAGAGGAATTATCTTTGGAAGAGGAATCAACAGAAGTACGTTCATCAGATGCCGAAGAACCAACACTCGAAACCAAGTGGGCTGATCCCAACTACTATACAAGGGACGGAATTACTTATACACCGGACTATGCACAGGGAGAGCTTTTGGGTGTGTTGGAAGTGGATCGTGCAGGAATCCGTAGAGGTGTCTATGGCGGCTCATGGGAAGCAATTGAGCATGACCTTGACATTTGGATGGTAACAGAGGCACGACCGGACTATGAACTGGGAAACACACATTTTGCCATTTATGGACACAACCATACCGTGCAGGATCTTTCCTTTAATCGGTTAAAGGATGTGACCGAGGGCGATGTGTTTACATATACAACCGATCAGGGAGTTTATATCTACGATGTAACCCGTTTTTTTGCCGATTGGCGTGAGATGGTGACAAAAAACATTGTTGATAACTTTACACTTCCTGCGGACAAATGCTACATCATTTCTTGCGGAAGAAACGAATATCGCTACAAAGATATTGTTGTAGAAGGAACGCTTCGCTGCATCGTGGATTTAAAAACCTATGCAAAAGATCCGTCCTACTACAAGTATGAATATGATGGAGAAGAAGTGTCAACAGAAGCAGACACATTGGAAGAAACATCCGATGTGGCAGAAAAACAAACAGAAGAAAATAGCAAGGAAGAATCCACAAGCATGGAAGAAACGTCAGAAACTGCGAAAATCAAGACACAGATTGAGGTTTCCTGCACATCGAATGGAATCGTGAGTGCTGTGTGTGTGGACGAAACAGGAAACAAAGCTCCTTGCGAACTGGCACTTTTTAATGCGGATGGCCTGATTATGGAAAAATGGACACAGCCGCAATCCATGCCACAGACAGAACTGACCTCAGATGCGGAATATGTGGTTGGTGTTTTAACCATGGATTCTGAATACGAAACGCCAGAAGAGTATGTTTTTAAATATCATGGCGGACAGATTGACAGACAGCAGTTAAATCAAAAAGACGCACTTGATGAAAACGGCGCACCTTCTTGGGCAAAGCCATTGTTCTTTGGAATGGCGGGTGTATTCCTTTTGCTTCTTGCGATTTTGCTGTTTTCAAAAAAATAAAGCTTTTCAAGATTTTTTTCAAAAAATGCCAAAAATCTCCCCAAAATGGGAGGAATCGAGTTGCGTCAGCTTCTTCGTTTTGGCATACTGTAGGTATGGTCGCAAAGCGATCAAAACAAAATTAGGAGGATTGGAAGGATGAGAAAAACAAATGTATTTATCGCAGTGACGACAGCTGCATTAGCCGCAGCCGGAATGAGCGTTCCTGCCACAGAAAGTAAGGCAAAGACGGATGCCTACCTGATTGTCGATCTGGCAAAGGTATCAGAGCCAGTAGAGGAAACAGTTACCGAGGCAGAAAGTCTAGCAGAAATCGGGGAGAATGAACTTGCAATTGAGTCCTCTGCCGAAGAACTGTTGACAAACTTCTACTTAGATTTGTCTTATCTGGAAGATACCGGATCATATACCGTAAACGGTATGTTTGCAGAGGAACCAATCATGGCACAGTTTCTGTCACAGGTGGAATCGCTTGACGGATACGACGCAGCAGGAATCTACGAAATTACAAGTGACCAGGCACAGGATCTGGACGAGTATCAACTAAATCTGGTATTGGCAGATGATGCAAATCTGTTCCACTATAGCCTGTCCGACGGAACACTGGTTAAGACTCCGTTAGAGGCTGTGTTCGGACCAGAACAAGAAAAGACCGTTACGGTGTCTTCTTCCTCAAACCATTGGGCAGTAATCCATTTCAGAGCCGATAAGGGCATTCAGGCCGCTGTCAATGTCGCAGTAGGAACAACCGATGACGGTAAGGCATCCGAGTCCATGGAAGGGAAAGTAGATGCAAGTGATTCTGCCTCTGCCGAAGGAAGTAAGGAAGCAGAAACAACAGGCACGACAGAGAAATCCACTGAGAAGGGAACAAGCACGAAGCCAACTACAACTCCGAGTACCACAAAGACACCAGAGACAACGAAAGCTCCTGAGACAAAGCCTGCTTCTAAGCCTACAACAAAGCCGACCACCGCTCCAACAAAAGCTCCTGAAACGACAAAAGAGCCGGAGACAAAGCCTGCTTCTAAGCCTACGACAGCACCAACAACCAGTGCGCCGACTAAGGCACCAGAAACAACTGCCCCTACCAAGGCTCCTGAGACTACCGCACCGACAACCACAGCACATACACACAACTGGGTAGCAGTTACCGCCACAGTCCATCATGATGCAACCTATAAGGATGTTTGGGTACAGGATTCTGCTGCATGGGATGAAACCATTGTAACAAAAGAGGCATGGGATGAAACCATTGTAACAAAAGAGGCATGGGATGAGCCTGTGTATAGTCTGTTACCTGTATGCAATGTGTGTGGCTATCAGTTCCCAGCAGGGGGAACTACGGATGATATTGGCTATCATGAGCTTGTTGATCCAGGTTGTGGCGGTGGATGGCATGATGTTCAAGTTCAGACGGGTACCATTCATCATGACGCAGAAACCACCGTTGTTCACCACGACGCAGAATATACCACAGTTCATCACGATGCAACTGGTCACAACGAGAAAGTAGTAGATCAGGCAGCATGGGATGAAACCGTAACAACTGGATATAAATGCTCTGGTTGTGGTGCTACAAAGTAATACGAGAAAGATTCTGGCATTTAGAAGATGCCAGAGTACCCCCGGATAAGGGTTAGGGAGGAAACTATGAAACCATTCACATCAGAACAGCTACAGGTTTTATTTGATAGAAGTCTTTGGGGAATCTTGTATATCGCAAGTATTTCCTTGGTTGTTTGCCTGAGTCTTGCAGTAATTGCATGGATTCGCGAGCGAGAAGATTCGGGCTACTGGCAATATCTAATCCGAAGTGGTGTTTGGTCACTGCTTCTGGCATTGGATGCGGGGCTGATGTGGATGGTTGGTATTTTTTAAGGGAAATTTGTTTTTTGGGAGAGAAAAAATGGGATTTGTACGAGAATTTATCATTTGCTTTTTGAGACAGTTGCGACCTGCGACATTAAATATTGTTTGGTACGGGATCATATGCATACCGATGTATGCCTACTGTATCAAAACAAAAAAGGGAATGGATCTTGCATCACCTTTCGTTTTGTCGGCATTTATGCTGCTGTGTGTAATCGTTCAACCAGTCAGTGTCACACTTCTTGCAACTGCAAAAAGCGCACACTTTATGGCATCCAAAATCACAGCAATCCTCTGCATCGTTTTGATGTGGATTGTAACTGGTGTGATCGCTTATATCGGATTTAAGCGAATAGAACTACATCCAAACAAGAAGGGAGGAACAAATCTTGAGTAAGGGAGTAAGAACAGTCGTCACAGCTGTTACATTCATGGTGGCGATGGCAGTATGTGCAGTGGTAGTGCTTGACCCGGAGATTGACTGGTGGCTTTTAAAGTATGCAGTTGCAATTGGCGCATCGCTTGCAGGAATCTTTTTGATGGGTATTTTAATCTTGTTCGTTTGTACGAATGTGGAGAGTGAGAAGGCAGATGCGATTGGGACGGTGGTGTCCTTGCCATTTTTGTACTTCGGACTGATGGGACTTTTCCTGTTGGCATCCCGTATTGCAATTCAGAGGATGCTGTCACCAGAAACCATTCCAGAGACAAATGCAATCAGTTCGAGTTTACTGCTGACCGCATTTGTGATGGTTGCGATTGCAGTAGGAATTCTTTTGATCGTAGTTCTTTGGAGAACAATCGTGGAAGACGGATTATTAGTCTTTGCTGCGATATTAGGTGTAGGATTGGGAGTTGGCATCTGCTCTTTCAGCGTCATTTATCAGATGAATCAGTTATTGGATGCAGGAGTTGTGCAAGAGAGTCAGAAGATAGACGAAGCAAAGCAGCCGACACTGCCAAAGAGAGTCAAATTGGTGCTCCCAACATCCGAAGAAAGTATCTAATTTGTGAGTAGTATGAGATACCTCAATGCCAAAAGCGACAAGCAACGAGAAGCTGCCAAATCGGACCTCGAACAGCGCTTTTGGGTAGGTGCTGTGTTTAGTGTCGTTGCGATTGGCGTTGGTATTGTTTGAGGATGCGTGGAAGGTGGTGTCTATGCTTTATCAGTTTGGAATCGTTATGGTTGAGCTTTTGAGCATAGTGTTAAATAGTTGTTTGGTCTTAATGTTCCGGTTGTATCAGTTCTGCTATATCTGGTTTTAAGAAGTTTCTGTCAGTCAAGCTTTTCGCAGACGGAAAATACGCATAGGAGGTGAGAAGATGCAATGAGTCTTACAATAATTTTAAAGTATATCGCTGTGGTGGCATATTGCAGCATCCTGTTTTTTGGAGGTTGGACGCTGTGGCAGTTGAAAATCCGAAAACAAAAACAGAGTGCGGTTGCAATCGGATTTTTAAATGGCGGCTGCGTTGCCGTGATTGTATCCATCGTACTGATGGTATGTGGAGTCCGAAGGGAGCTGACAGAGGGCGGATTGATATTACAAAAACTTTGCCGTCTGGTTGGCTTAGGTGCTTTCGAAGGAATCATTTGTAGCTCTTTGGTTTTTGGATGCATCAAAAATCCGAAGATTCGCTCCATTGCAAAGTTTCTGTTTCTGCTTTTTGCAAGCATATTGATCCTTGATCTGATGGCATCAATTTTGATTGAATACTGACAGCAAAAAAAGAAAGAGAGTGAGCGATGGTTTTAAGCAAAGTATTGTTTTCGATTGAACTGTTGGCACTGGTTGGAGTCCTTTTTTTCCTGCCGGCCACGTTTCTAGTCGAACAAAAAGGCGATCTAAATGGTCGCAAATCAAGGTTTCGGGGCGGGGTTTTTCTTTGTGTAATCATCTATGCGCTATCCGTTCTATTACGAGTAGTACAAACAGGGACAATAAAAATGCCTCAAAGAGACCTTGGATATGAGACGATTTATCTGGTCAGTGGAGGCATTTCAAGTTTGGCAAGCATCCTGTTTGGCGTAGCAATTTTTTGTATCTATAAGTTACAAAAAAAGACAAACACAGGGCGGGCCAATCACAAGTGGCTACACTTCAGCCTTTGGTTTTTGGGTGCGTCAATGCTTCTGTTTGGAATTGGACTGGTACTGAGTAATCTGTAACCAAAAAGAAAAGGGCGATTGCATTTTTTAGGGGGAATGCAATCGCCAGTGTAGACACGGACAACTAATAAGCCGCCCGACTTAATTAGTATATCACGGTTTCGGGCAGAAAGGAAGTGTTTTTTGTGATATCACAAGATTATACCGAGTATTACCGACTATGCGCGTTTCGTATGGATGAGCCGATGGCAGTGTCATTTTTGCAGTCAAGGGGCATTTTACCAGAAACTGTAAAAAGGTATCAGATCGGATTCGACAAGAACTGGATTGATCCCGCTATTGTACAGCAGGCAAAAGAGTCAGCCTCTGCATTCCATTCGGTTTCCGTTCCTGCTCCAGAAGAGTAAGATCACGAATTAAGCAAAGAAACATACAGACAATTGCTATACAAACCTTGCAAGGCTGCCTCTGCAAAAAAGGGATGCTTTGCAAGAGAAAAGAAAAAAGGGAGTTTTACTATGTTTACTACAGCACAGATGCTTGAATGGTTGTTTGCATTTTTGATGGCTACCGCGTTCTTTGCGGGCTTCAGTGCAATCGGAAGCGTCATAATATCGCATATGGTTCCAAAGCAATTCCACGATAGTTTTATCAGATCCGGTGTGCGATACCTGCTTTTAGGCGTTACAGCAGCAATGCTTTGGAAGATGCCGGAACAAAAAAGAGTACCGATAGCCGCATTTTTGGCAAACGCCAATCCGTCTTTGGTGATCATGCTTGTGATCTGCCTTGTATGGTGTGCGATCTGTTCCGCACTGGCTTTGATTTCAAACCAGTGGGCGAAAAGACGGTTTTGGAAGAGAATGTATCGAAAGACACTTGCATTAACTGCTTTGGATTTCGTGGCACTGGTTTCGGCGAATCCGATTCGAGAGCTGATTGGAAGGTTGAATGCAGCAAATTGGATTTTTGTGGCAGCATTCATCATCATAATTTTGTCTGTCATTCTGTATCTTTGGAATGATTATCATTCCGTATCAATGAGAAAGGCCGAGAGAAAAAAGTTTGTTTTGTTTCATTTTTCTTACCGACTGGCAGGTGGACTTTTGATTGTGTGGACTGCATGGCTGATGGTATCCGATACGGTCACCAATATCTTGTAAGGATGCAGTAAGACAATTCAAGTTTGTTTGAAGGAGAGAAATTGATATGCAACATTTTAAACTGTTTCAGATGTTGGTCTGGCTTCTTCGCCTGTTGATTGTAGGAATAGGTCTAGCAGGGATTGTATATCGCATCTTGTATTTAAAAAAGTTGCAGTCAAGAGCAGGCGATAAGGATGCAGACAAAAACATCGGAGCGTATGACGTGGAGGAAGCATTAAACAGACTGCACGGGACCTGTGATCAACTGGGATTTTTACTGTTGATCCTTGTAATGGCACTTGCGATGTGCCTGGTTGCCGAGGCGGTGTTTTGGAAATTAGGATAACAAATTAGAAAAATAGGAGGACAAAAATGGGAAGAAACCATTACGACTACTTGCTTGTAGGAGCAGGACTTTATTCAGCGGTTTTTGCATATCACGCAATGCAGCATGGAAAGACCTGCTTAGTCCTGGAAAGACGAAATCACATCGGAGGAAATGTGTACTGTGAGAACATTGAGGGCATTAACGTCCATAAGTACGGAGCGCATATTTTCCATACCAACAATAAAAAGGTATGGGAGTTTGTTAATTCCTTTGTGGAATTTAATCGCTACACCAACAGCCCGATTGCAAACTATAAGGGTGAAATTTATAACATGCCATTCAACATGAATACCTTTAGCCGCATGTGGGGTATCCGCACACCACAACAAGCGAAGGAAATCATTGAAAAACAACGATCCGAGATCAAAGGAGAGCCAAAAAACCTAGAGGAACAGGCAATCGCCCTTGTAGGAAGAGATATTTATGAAAAGCTGGTCAAGGGCTATACCGAAAAACAATGGGGTCGTGATTGCAAAGAGCTTCCGGCATTTATCATCAAACGACTTCCAGTGAGATTTACCTATGATAACAATTACTTCAATGACCGCTATCAGGGAATTCCAATCGGCGGCTACAACAAATTGATCGAAGCGTTGCTTGATGGGGCTGACATTCTGCTTAACACAGATTTCCTTACAGAAAAAGAAAAGTGGGAATCCATGGCAGACAAGGTAATCTACACAGGTGCGATTGACGAATACTTTGATTACTGCTATGGAAAGCTTGAATATCGCACGGTTCGCTTTGAAACAGAAATCTTAAATACGGATAATTATCAGGGCGTGGCAGTGGTCAACTACACTGACAGAGAGACACCATTTACCAGAGTGATTGAACATAAGCACTTTGAGTATGGAAATCAATATGGGGATCTGTCAAAGACCGTGATTTCAAGAGAGTATTCCACCGACTGGAAAGAGGGCATGGAGCCGTACTATCCAGTCAATGATACAAAGAATCAAGCACTGTATGAGAAGTATCTTTACAAGGCGCTTGGAAGCCAAAAAATCGTCTTTGATGGCCGTCTCGGAGCATACAAGTACTACGACATGGATAAGGTGGTCTTAGCCGCAATGCAGATGTGGGAGACATTAAGAGGTGGTACACCTTGGTATTGTATCTAAGATTCATTTGATAGGAGGAAGCTTCTATGTGGTGTGTGATGATAACAGGAAAAGGCAGGAGATGCTGACAAGAAACAAAATACGAAGGGGTGTGGATAGTTGTTTACTGCAGAGAAAATGCTGGAACTTTTAATTGCTTCTTTATGGGGATTACAGATCTTTTTCAATTTTGGGATGGTTGGAAATCTTGTTACAAGCTTTATTGTGCAAAAACAATACAAGAAACGGTACTTTCGATTCTTTGTACGATATTTGTTACTGGTGGCAATAACAGCACTAATATTAAGAATATCGGAAAAGGCAATGGAGCCGATAGCCGATTTTTTAGCACATACCAATCCGATCCTGCTAGTGACATTGGAATTGCTTGTGCTATTGTGTTGTATCATTGAAGCAATATGTATATGGGTTTCGCTATCAATCGTAGCTTTCATTGTTATTTGTATCGTCATTTGTGTAGTGGTGGCTTTGTGGCGTGAAATCAAGACTCGTTTTGATGATTTCTTTAAGGCTTTGAAATAGGATAAGGATAAGTTTTATTTGATAGGAGGAAGCTTCTATGTGGTGTGCGATGATAACAGGAACAGGTAGAGAAGAGCAGATGCAAAGAGCGTGTGAGCGTCATATTGACAATAAAGCACTTCTTTCGAAATGTTTTCTTCCGTTAAAGCAGGAAATTATGCACTATGCCGGAGAATGGCATCTGCAGACAAAAAAGCTTTTACCGGGATATTTATTTCTGGCCTCGGATGATCCCCAAAAGCTGAGCGAGCAGTGCAAGAAAAATCATATGCTTGCAAAAAACGATGAGCTGATCCTTTTAAGCGAGCAGGATATGAGACTGTTTTCACTTGCCAAAGACGGTATCCTTGAGATATCGAAGGGAATTATTGTCGATCAGAAACTGACGATTCTATCCGGCCCGTTAAAGGGAAGGGAATCTCAGATCAAAAAGATTGACCGACATAAGCGCAGGGCGTGGGTCAGCGTGGAACTGTTTGGAAAAGAGCAGTTGATTGAGGTTGGTCTTGAAGTGTTTCAGAAGATTGAAACAACAAAGAGTTGAAAAACAAAATGTAATAGACAAAAAGCAGACGGCAGGGAGGAAAGAGATGAAAATAAGCTTATTTGGACTGGGACTTTCGTTCTGCATGATTGCGAACGGATGCCTTTCTATACAGGTTGAGATGTATCCTACAACATCAAGTGAGGCAGTATCACAGGAGGGAGAGAACCCACAGGAGGTGCTGCAAGAGGTCTGGAAGGAAAACTCTGGAAGAAAGTATACGGCAGAGGCTTCCACCTCACAGGATGCATTACAGAGCGATTCAAAAGGTTCTGAGACGTGGCAGACGAATGATGTATCTCAGAATGCAGAAAGTGCAGCAAACTACGAGGAAACTGATCTTTCCATTTCCTCTGCCACAGACTTATGGACGGCAGACCGGTGGTGGGATACTCCATGTATGCGCTGCTGTTGCAAAAAAGAGCTGTAATCGGAAATGTGGGTGCCATGGTGTTACTGCTGTTTTATGACTGCGAAAGTGAGCTGTTGATGAAACTGCAGGTTTGGATTTTCTTTGTTGCGTTGATTGGATTTTTTTGGGCCAGCTGCCGATTTTTAAAGTGGAGACTTATGCGGCTGAAAGATCGCATTGAATTTGGCAATAACCCGCCGGATGGTCCGAATTCAAACAAGGAGTATGCGGATGAAATCAATAAAGCAGACTTTGGAGATCTGTATCTGTTTCAGGCAGAGGTTTTTGAGGTCAGAAAAGATCGGCTGTTAATCAAAGATGTCTCAATCCGAACACAGACAGGTTGGTTTCCTTACTCATATCCGACTGAGAATGAGAAAAAGCCGATGGATTTGTTGCTCAGTAAGAAACAGATGGAAGAAGGAATCACCATCGTACAAGGCGATAAGATTTCATTTCTGGCGATGATTTATGTAAGTATGAGAGACTCGGATGCCATGCGTAACGTCAGTATGATTGGATTTCAACTGCAGCAGCATCACATGCTAAACGTCATAACAGACTTCAAAGCCCCTGTGACGTCTGACGAAAATCGAATCAGGAGCTGGTATCTGGCGGAGCTGGCCGTTTGCAAGGCATGTCCGTTTGCAGTGGCATGTGAGTATCGAAAGAATCCATGTATCATCATGACGAGCGACGGATACTGGAATCGGACGATGTTACAGAAAAAGTATCCTGAGCTGATTGAGAAAACACTGGCTGAAATTCAGGAGAGGGCAGGAAAGTTTGACGGCTATCTTGGGATGATGTTGGATCAGGAAACGAAGCATCGGGCAAAAAAGCTTGGTTTTCATGATGCCGGAGTGGTTGTGTATTTCTCTCCAAGAGGAAACGAAGTGCGGTCCGGCTGTAGGATTTGTATTCTGGACGGAATGGAAATTGACACCATCGACCAATTGTCTGCGGTGTTAAAAAAGCATAAAGCAGGCGATGTGCTTTCCATTACGGTAGAGTATCCAACGAAGGGGAAACTGCAAAAGGAAGTTACATTGGTTGATAAATCACAATTGACGAAACTCATTTTTGACAAAGAGCCGTTTCGCGGCGAACATGCTTACAAATGGTGGTTTCGGTGATACTACATAGGGGAATGCCTACAGTAAAGACACGGCAGGCAGAAAGGAGTTTAAATGGATTGGAGGTTTGTTTTACCGGATGGCTTTTTGGGAGTAGGCTGTGGTCTTTTGACACTTGCCCCGGCACTCATAAAAGATGCCAAAAAAGAGAGGACAGAGTTTGACTTTGATAAGCAGGTGCAATGTATCGTTGGAATGCTTGTGGTATTTGCCATCTTACTTGAAAGCCATAAATTCATTGAGAACATTTATTTTAAGAATGTAAGAGTCATTCTGATCATGGTATTCGTGATGCAACTCGTTTATCGGGGTGGCTGGTGTTACGACTATCTGAAGGAAAAACGAGCATTGACGATCAAAGATGTTTCTATGGTTTCAAGTGCATTTCAGGCAGAGGTGACGGAGATTGGAAGCGGCAGACTGTTTGTAAAGAATATTTTTATCAAGGTGGAAGATGAGTGGTTCCCGTATTCGTATCCGACATCACAGGCAGAGGAAGCGGTAGAAGTTTTGATTCCAAGAAAAATCTTGAGAAACAAAGAGGTTCACGTGAAAGATGTGATTTCGTTTTCGGCAGTTCCGCAGTTAAAAGAATATGAGTTTGAAAAGCCGGAGGTTCAGCCACTATTAAAAGCGTATGGGGATCTGAACGTGCATCTGGCGTATGAAATGAGCAGACTGGAACTGGAATCTTCCATATCCGATGAAATATCAAAAGAGAGACTGGAGCGGTTTTCAAAGCTTTGGTATCAGGCCGAGTCACTTGTATGTAGAACCTGCAGGTATGCAACGATTTGTGGATGGCGAAAATTTCCATGCATTGTTGTCGCAACGCGGGAAGGAAAGTGGAATCGAAGTTTATTACGCGAAACGTATCCAAAAGATACAGAAGCAATCGAGCAGATCAGCAAAAATGATTGGAATGCTTCTGCAGCCTTTGGAGGACTCATTATGTGGTATTCAAAGGAAGCAGCAGAAATCCTTGGTTTTGAGGATGCAGGTGCATTCATCCGCTGCACAATACAGGCCGGTGAACTTCCGGCCGGATGTAAGCTCTGCTCAGTGGAAAAAGAAGTGATAGACAGTGAGGAAAGTCTGTCACGGATTTTGGAAACGTATCATACAGCAGGCGAGGCGGTTTCTGTTGAAATTCAGTTTGCACGCCGGACTCCGGTCAAAAAGATGATTCGTCTGCTTGATCCGAATGAGGTAACGAGGTGTTTGTTTGACCAAATGCCGTTTGAAATTCCCAAAACGATCTGATGGCTTTCTGGCGGTTGGAGTAAACGGAAAGGGGGATGAATGCATTTAAGGAAACTGTCAGGCTGTAAGAGGTATGGTCAAATGATATTTAAAGGAGATAGGAAAACTATGATAATCATACTGCTAAATTACATACTGGTTGTGATATGTACTCTGCTTGTGATCATTCCGACATGGAAATTAATCAAAGCTGTGATAAAAAGAAAAAAAGACGGCAGCGAGCCGGAGAGTGGTCTTTTAACAGCGGCAATGATCTCCAATACGCTTGCAGTTGCAATTATGGTTGACAGTGCAATTGTAAATTTCTATGACGAAGCGAATTCACTAAACAGGCTTTTGGCAGATGTAAGAATGGTGCTGCTTGTGCTTGCAATTGCAGGTTTTTGCTATAGCGCGTATCAGACTTTTCAATATTTGCAAAGAGCAAAAAAGGACAGCTGGACGGCAAACACGGATGAGAAGTTCCAAATCACATACAGTACCTTTCAGGCAATCGTGGAAACTGTCAAAGTGGACAGACTTTTTGTCAGAGATGTGTTTGTTAAAGTGGAAGATGTATGGTTCCCATATTCGTATCCGACGGCACAAAGAAACGAATTTCTTACCCTTTATTTAAGATCGTACTCAGAAAAAAGAAAGATTCGTAAGGGAGATGCCATTTCGTTTGAAGCAGCCGGTGACATTACGGTTGAACGGACGGGTAACAATACGAAGGTCTGGGTCGGGGGTCTTTTAGACGGGCATGATTTAAAGCACCTGGAGAAGCTTGAGACATCCGACATCCCAAAAGAAAAGCGTTTGGAGGTCTGGTACAAAGCAGAGAGAACCTATTGTGACTGCTGCCTTTATTCGATGATCTGTAAAGAACGAAGCCTTCCCTGCATCATTGTGTCAGACACAAATGGCGGTTGGGCGAGAGAGGAAATAAAAAAATGCTACCCAAAGCTGATTGATGAAGTCACGGAGAAACTGAGGGATCAGATTAGTTTTTCAGGATGCTTCGGCGGGATCATCAAATGGTATGAGGACGAAGCGGCAAAGGCAGTCGGTTTTGAAAAGGCATGCGCAATCATATTCTGTACACCGGATGGACCACTTCAGGCGGGCAGTCGGATTTGTGCGATTGGAGGCGATCCGATTGACAGCGAGGAAGCGTTAAACAAGGTGCTGGAGTTGGAAAAGAATCGGACGCTTGGAAGGATGGTTACGGTTGAGACGCAGGCTCCTAATCAAAAGCCGATTACAAAACTGATTACGCTGGAAGATCCTCGCAAGGTAGCCGAGTATTTGATTACCCAAATGCCGTATGCGGGTGAGAAAGAAAAAGACGGATGGATTTACAATTAGCCGGAGAAAGAGACACATCAAGGAGGAAGTTTGTCAATAACCCCGCCTAAGTCTCCGACTATAGGCGAGGCTTGCAAAGAAGCAAG
>ENA-UOOD01001483-UOOD01001483.1-human-gut-metagenome-genome-assembly--contig:-CS67-NODE-1483-length-23709-cov-5.516276_pt1 | contig 23709 bp, 26 predicted proteins | sample MGYA00242464_ERZ724011 | MGnify/ENA metagenome assembly ERZ724011 | reverse complement strand
CATTGGGAAAGAGTTGGGCTTGTCCGTTCCCCTGACCCATTACGTCGCCCGTCATTCCTGGGCCAGCGCAGCCCGGAGTAAGAATATTCCGATCTCTGTAATCAGCGAAGGTATGGGACATGATTCGGAAAACACTACAAGGATCTATTTGGCCTCATTGGACACAACCACTATAGATAAAGCGAATAGTCTGATTCTAAAGTCCTTATGCAGGGAGTAGCATGTTGAGCGAATGGACGCTCTCTTTTCAAGAGATGAATTTCTTGATGCAAAATTACATAAAATATAGAAAAACACCCCATAAATGATAAAAAATATATTTCATGCCCAAAAAACGGTTGAGCGAAAAAAGGCATTTGTTGAGCAAAAGCAGATTGTATAAAGAAGAGCAGTATAAAAATCACTTGATATTTAAATAATTAGATTAATAATTACAAGGTAACCCATCTCTTGAAAAGAGAAGTGCAAAAAAGGAACTTTCTAAACAAGGAATACTTGTTCAGGGAATAGCCATGGATGCGGGAATGTTCAAGGACGATGATAATGTTGAGCAAGAATTATGGTCTCTTCATAAGAGATGAATAATGCGACGCAAAATTACATAAAATATTGAAAACGACTACAAAAATGAGCAAAAAAAGATAATACGGAATGGTATGATTCCTGAAGTTGCAAAACGATTTGTTGAGCAGATAGGATTTTACGAGAAATCAAAGTCTTTATTATCAGACTGTTTTGTTCATAGATGTCATGTTATTCATCTCTTACGGAGAGAAGTGCAACAAGAACAGGCGCAAACCTGCCTGAAAGTCTGCCCGATGAAGGACGGACAAACGCCAGTTTCTGATGAGAACGAAACAATGGAGCAAGAACGGGATGAAATCCCGAACTTTTACGAATCATATTTGTAACTGCTTGATTGGTAGAGAAATTTACAATCGTGCAGGATTGATAATATTGTCCTGAAGCGAAATAATGGCATCCCAAGAGAATGAGGAAGAGGTACGGTGGTTCGTGATGCGCGACCTGAAAAGGACGAACGCAAAACTGCCCGCCTATAAACTGCTTGATGGGAAGAAGATGGAAGTCTTTGTCCCCATGAAATGGCACTTGGTCACCCGCAAGGGTGTGCGTGTCCGTGAGGAGGTACCGTTCATACAAGACTTGCTCTTCGTGCATGAGACACGGAAGAACCTTGACGCTGTTGTGAAAAAGACCCCGACCCTTCAGTTCCGTTGGTTACGCAACACTTGGCGGGAGCCGATGGTCGTTGTCGACGCGGACATGGAACGTTTCATCCGTGCCGTGAATGCCACCGAATCCCCCAAATATTACCTGCCGGAAGAGATTACTCCTGCCATGTACGGACGCAAGATTCGCATCGTGGGCGGGCCGCTCAACGGATACGAGGGAAGCTTGCTCACAACACGGGGTTCCAAGATCAAACGTCTGCTCGTCGAACTGAAAGGATTTCTTGCCGTGGGGGTAGAGGTCGATCCCGAGTATATACAACTTATCTGACAAAACTGCCTATGGCTTTCATTTCCAATCTTTCCGCTCCTTCTTTATTCTGGACGGTCAACTCAATTCTGGTATTTATCGTGTGCGCACTTTCCGCAGGGGTACTTATTCCCCAGATCCTTTTGATTTCCTTCCGCAGGAACCTGTTCGACATACCCGACGAACGCAAGATCCACCAGGGAGTCGTTCCCCGTCTGGGCGGTATCGCCTTCAAGCCGGTCGTGTTCTTCTCCGTTGCGTTGCTGCTCGGTATGTGCCAGCTCTTGGGCTACGGCGACATGCTGGGTGGGATTGTCTCGGAAAGCCGTTCCCTGACTTTCGGATTCTGTTCCATCATGGTACTCTATCTAGTCGGTATGGCCGATGACCTGATAGGCATCCGTTACCGTGCCAAGTTCGTGGTACAGATAGCCTGTGGGCTGATGATCATCGCCGGAGGGCTGTGGCTCAACAACCTGCACGGTTTATTCCTTATATATAATATGCCCGAATGGATGGGTTGGTCACTTACTGTACTAGTCGTGGTGTTCATCATCAATGCCATCAACTTGATAGACGGTATTGACGGGCTGGCTTCCGGACTGTGCGGCGTGGCGATGCTTTTCTACGGGGTGATATTTCTCATGGCATATGAGTATATCTATGCCATACTCGCTTTCGCCACCCTCGGCGTGCTCGTTCCATTCTTTTATTATAATGTATTCGGCGATGCCAAGCGCGGCAGGAAGATATTCATGGGAGACACGGGTAGTTTGACTATCGGCATGATGCTCTGTATACTCAGCCTGAAAATTTGCCGGTGCTTTCCAGAAGGCACATCGGACGGTCTGCCCAATGTGTTCGTATTGGCTTACTCGCCCCTCATCATACCCTGCTTCGACGTGGTGCGGGTCTATCTCCACCGGGTGCGCAACGGCAAGAACCCGTTCCTGCCCGACAAGAACCATATCCACCACAAGCTGCTTGCCATCGGGATGCGGCAGCGTACGGTAATGATTACCATCGTATCCGTATCGGTGTTTTTCACCTTGTGCAACATCCTGTTGTCAACCTGTATCAGTGTGACTCAACTCCTGCTTGCTGATATCCTAATATGGATAGCTGTGAATATATGGTTGACCCGGAAAATAAATCGAATCAACAAGAAACTATAGTTATTTATCAAATACAATGAAATTTTACAAAATCATTATTGTGGCGGCATCGGTCTTAGCCTTAGTCGCATGCTCCACATCCAAGGAAATCTCTTACTTTCAGGATCTGTGTCCCGGTGAGAGCGAGTTGACGCTTGCCGCACCGATGGAAATCAAGATCCAACCGAAAGACAAGTTATCCATTTTGGTCAACAGTCAGGATTTGAGGCTGACCAACCTGTTCAATCTTCCGATCGTCAGCCAGCAAGTGGGACAGGAAAGTTCATCGGGGACAAACCGGGGACTGTCCGGTTATACGGTGGACTCCAAGGGTGATATCGACTTCCCTGTACTGGGGGGGCTCCACGTGCAAGGCATGACCCGTGAGGAAGTCGCGGTCTATATAAAAAAGGAGCTACAATCGCACGACCTCATCAAGGATCCCGTAGTCACGGTGGAGTTCATGAACCTGAGCGTGAATGTCATGGGTGAGGTGAACCGTCCCGGACGTTACAATATCGACAAAGATCACCTCACCATCCTCGACGCCTTGAGCCAGGCCGGTGACCTGACCATATATGGCAAACGTGAAAAAGTCCTTGTGTTGCGTAACGAGAACGGCACGCAACGTGTCTATGGCATCAACCTCTGTTCCGCAGACCACCTCTATTCCTCGCCGGTCTATTACCTACAACAGAATGACGTGGTGTATGTCGAACCTAACGACACCAAGGCACGCCAGTCCACGGTCAACGGCAATAACGTACGCAGCACCTCATTCTGGATTTCCTTGGCATCCCTGCTGACTACCATCAGCGTATTAATATTCAAATAATAAAATCATCATTATTGTTAGTTCCTCATTCAAGAAATGGTAACCCAACAAAGAAATACACCCGCACAAAGTCCGCAGGACTTCATTCGAATACAGGATTTATTTTACCTCTGCCTTGGCAAATGGCACTGGTTTGTGGTCTCATTGGCCGTCTGTCTCGGCATCGCCGTCTGGTATCTGCTCACTACACCGCCGGTATACACCCGTTCCGCCTCCATCCTTATCAAGGACGATTCCAAAGGGAAGTCCGCCTCCACCGACATGGAGACGTTCTCCGATTTCGGCCTGTTCACAAGCAATACCAATGTGAACAACGAGATGGGCACGTTGCAGTCACCCGACCTGATGCGGGAAGTGGTCTCACGCCTGCATTTGGACATGGATTATAAAGTACCCGGACGTTTCCACCGCCAGACGGTTTACGGACGGCAGCTCCCCGTCAGCGTCAGCATCAGCGACCTGCCTGAGGACGAATCCGCCACGTTCACCTTGCAACTGTCGAAAGGTGGCAAGGTCACTTTATCCGACATTGAGCGGAACGGCGAGAGCGTCGGCGAAACGGAATTGAAAGGAAATCTGGGCGATACCATACCAAGTGGCATCGGAAAAATCATCGTCACCCCGACCTCTTACTACACGGATGACATGGATATCCAATTATATGTGTCACGCCTGCCCTTTGGTAGTGCCGCCTCCGCTTACAGTTCCAGTCTGGTCGTGTCGCAGACCGATGAGAAATCCAACATCATCACCTTGTCATTCAAGGATGTCTCCACCCAACGTGCGGAGGACGTGCTGAACACCCTGATAGCTGTCTATAACGAGAACTGGGTGAGGGATAAAAACCAGATAGCCATTAGTACCTCGAAGTTCATCGACGGCCGCCTCGGTGTGATCGAGGGCGAATTGGGCAACGTGGACGATGACATCTCCTCCTACAAGAGCGAGCATCTGCTGCCCGACGTACAGGCCGCCGCCAACATGTACATGGCGCAGGCGAGTGAGGCGAAAGCCGCCATTAAGGAACTGGACAATCAGGTCTACATGGCACGCTATATACGCAACTACTTGACGAATAAGAGTAACGACTCCCAGTTGCTTCCCGCCAATTCCGGCATAGACAATCCGGGCATCACCACACAGATTAGCGAGTACAACAGCAAACTGTTGGAGCGCAACAGCCTCGTGTCACACAGTAGCGAGAAAAACCCGTTGGTGATGGAGATGGATGCTTCCCTCTCAGCTATGCGGAACGCATTGCTCACCTCCATTGACAACCAGCTGGTTACCCTAAATGCCCAGATAAAGAGTCAGCGGGGTTACAGTGGACAGGCCACCTCGCAGATTGCGTCCAATCCGCAGCAGGCCAAGTACCTGCTCTCGGTAGAACGGCAGCAGAAGGTGAAGGAGTCACTTTACCTTTACCTGTTGCAGAAACGTGAGGAGAACGAACTTTCACAGGCATTCACCGCCTATAACACCCGTATCATCACCATGCCAGGTGGCAGTATGATTCCCACCGCACCGGTAAAGAAAAATATCCTACTGGTGGCTTTCGCTCTGGGAATACTCATTCCCGTGGTCATCATTTTCATTCGTGAGAACATGAATACCGTTGTCCGTGGCCGTAAGGATCTGGAAAATATGACCATTCCCTTCGTGGGAGAGATACCGCTTGCCTTCCGTAAGAAGAGCAAATGGTACGATCGCAAAACAAAGACAAAAGGGAATAAGTGCGCAATCGTGGTTAAAGAAAAGAGTCGCAATGTCATCAACGAGGCGTTTCGTGTGGTACGCACCAATCTGGAGTTTGTCGTAGGCAAGGAACGGGAGTCGAATGTCATCATGCTCACCTCGGCCAATCCGGGCAGTGGCAAGACATTCATCACGTTCAACCTCGCCACCAGCCTCACTATCAAGGGTAAGCGAGTGATTGCCATCGACCTTGATTTGCGTAAAGGTTCGCTCAGCGAGTATGTGGGCAGACCGAAAGAAGGCATCTCCAATTACCTTATCGGAGAGACAAAGACCTGGCGGGAAATCGTCCGCAAACCTGCGGACGATGCCAAGCTGGACATCATCCCCGTAGGCATGATACCACCCAACCCAACCGAACTGCTGTTCGCAGAACGGTTGGAGCAACTGATAAACGATCTGCGCAAGGAATATGACTACATCTTCATCGATTGCCCGCCAGTGGAAATCGTGGCCGATGCCACCATCATCAACAAATGGGTAGATATTACCCTGTTCATTGTCCGTGCAGGATTGCTTGACCGCGCCATGTTGCCGGAGATAGAAGGGTGCTATACCAACAGGAAATACAAGAACATGTCTGTCATCCTGAACGGTACGGACGGTGGCAGCGGACGATACGGATACAAGTACGGGTATAAATACGGTTACAAGTACGGCTACCATTACGGATACGCCGGATATACGAAGGAAGAGTAAACAGAAAGATGTGGCCTTTCAGAAAGCGTATCATTCTTGCTGACAGTGGCATCTTCCAAGGATTCACCGACTGGCACTGCCATCTGCTCCCCGGAGTGGACGATGGCGTACAGACGGTGGAGGAAACCCAGCGAATTCTTTCCCTTTATGAGGAATTGGGTGTGAAAGAAGTTTGGCTGACACCACATATCATGGAGGACATGCCCAACACAACAGCCTCCTTGAAAGCACGTTTCGAGAAACTGAAAGCCGTTTATCGGGGAGATATAGTCTTGCATCTTTCCGCAGAGAACATGCTTGATAACCTGTTTGAGGAACGGTTGGAGAAGGGTGACCTGCTGCCATTGGGAAAAGACGGAAAGCATCTGTTGGTGGAGACTTCTTACTTCAATCCACCGATGGGGCTGAATAACATCTTGCTCCGCATCAAGTCAAAAGGATACATTCCTGTATTGGCACATCCGGAACGCTACAATTATATGGACGAGGGCGACTACCGCCAACTGAAAGAGATGAACGTAAAGTTCCAACTCAACCTTTTCTCGCTGGTCAGCGCATACGGAACAGAAGTACGGAAGAAAGCCGAATGGCTACTGAAAAACGGTTCCTACGACCTGACCGGCAGCGACACTCACAGCCTTGCCGTCTTGGAGTCAACCATATACAAACAAAAAATACCACAAACCGACCATGAACAAGTGTTCAAAGCCGATTTGTGGTAATCGAAACAGATTAAGTGGCAGGCTCAAGGTCTTGGTATTCCCCGACCACCTCGAAGCCTGGACAACAAGGCTTTTGGGGGTCAAGGTCTGAGTGACCCACAATCAACGCTTTCGGATAACGCTTATGCAATTCTCTAAGCAACTTTCTCAATGCGACCTTCTGCGCTTCGGTACGGGTGTCGCAGGGAGTCTTTCCATCCTGGGCAAGCCCTCCCACATACGCCACGCCGATGGAGTGCCGGTTATGGTTCTTGCAGTGCGCCCCTGTCATTTCTTCCGGTCGTCCGGACTCAATCGTCCCGTCCGCAGGAATCACGTAGTGGTAGCCGCAACCTATCCAACCAAGGGAGCGGTGGTAGTGGTCGATGTCCGCCATGCGGAGGGCACTGCCCGCCCGGTTGGCGGTGCAGTGCACGATGATAAGAGTAACGGTACGCATAGGCTCAAAGCAGATTGGAGGCCGCTCCTCCGGCAGCTCCAGTCAGTACCAGTTCAAGGATTCTGATTACATAGAGCACGATGCTCTTCCAATTGATTTTCATACTCGTCGTCTTTAGATAGATGAACATTATAAATTTCATAACTCACGGTTTAAGGTTCTCAGATTCCGTCAGGAGATTCAGCCAAATCGTCCGGATTATCCGTACCGGCAGAACCGTTACCCTTGGCTACCGCAAGGTCAACGCAACTCTACTTCATCATGATACACGAGTCGTTCCACATTATCTTCCGCCACTCGTCCGAATCGGGAAGCATGGCGACGGAGATCACACGGGAACTACTGCGTGACATGAAAGACGAACTGGCAGACCAGCTATCCCTCATCACCAACGACGAATTGCTCTCGCACCCCCAAACCCAAGAGCACCTTGCCGCCCTCATACCGCCCACGCTGCCACGGGAGGAAAGGGAAGCGATGATGGCACAGATGCGCGAGGAGATGAAGTCCGGTCCCTATACCACAGATTATATAGACCAACTGGTAAGCGGGAGCGACGATGTGCTGCTTGAAGAGTTGTCGTGCGACCGTCAGGCATGGCTCAACTTCACGGACATGGCAACAGTGGACGGATGTTCCACTGAAGACCTGCTCCAGTTCCACCTGTGGTTCTTCGTCGTGTTCTGCGCCATGGACTTCAACCGTTCCATCCTGTCGCAATACCGTCCTGCCCTCCGTGCCGGCTACCAATACGACGGCAGGCGTGTAGTCCTGCGGCACAAGGCGTTCAAGACCCTGCTCCGGCAGTACAATCCCGAGGTGTACAAGCTGATTAACCACCAATATCTCGAACTGAACAAAGGACTGGAAGCCGTCTTCCGCACTGCCACCCTCGGCATATACCGTTATCAGGAGGATTTCATCCGTCTCCATGCGCTTCATCAGGAACGGACGGTCAATCCCGTCCTCCCCGACATCCGGGCAATACGCCAACTGGAAGCGGAGATGGAAGCGGCGTCAAAGGACTTGTAGATAGGAGAAAAAACGAAAGCGGCTCCATCGGGCATCGAAAGCTATTGCATGAAGGGATGGATTACAGGACTAATCCCCAATCTTTCTAAGAAAAGATATCTACTAATGGAAGAGGGACAAATAGAGATGGAAATATAATCTTCTCCTCAATAATATAAAGACGAAAAGACACATAAATAAAAGTTTATGCCAATCATAACAGCTTCTATTCTGACTATAGCCAAAGGTGCTATATTTTTAGCGAAAAGTGCAGCGGTAAAAGGAGCCGTTGCAAAATGTGGTGCCTATCTCGTTGGGCATTATGGAGTAGCTACAACCGCTTCTGTTGCAATAACCGCTTCTGCAATAACAGGAACTGTTTTAACTGTCACGTCTACCGCAGAAAAGGCTAAAAAAGGATATTGTTACATTGTTGATGGTCTATTAAACCGTTCGTTCTCCCAATTTTGTGATGGTGTATATCACCTGATAAGAGCAGGTATGAATGCTAATTCTATAGTGAACGAATTTGATAATTTCGTAGATAACTTAGATTGCGATTATGAAGTAAAAGTTGACTTGAAAAAGAGCATGAAAGGGGTAAAATGGCTTGTTTATGATCAAGCTGAGCAAAAGGGAATTTCTCTGCTTAAAGAAGCGGAGAAACTTCTTAGGAAATCAGGCTATTCAAATGAATTGTATGTGGAAAATGTAAATGCTATTTACCGTGATCATACATACGACTTGGACATTTCTAAAGATGATTATATTGAACTTTTGGGACGTGCAGGACGAATCTATTCCGACATGTGCAATCTAAATATATTGAGTGGTATAAGAAAAGAGAACAGCAATGAATACGATCATTATTTGGTGTATTGTATTGCCGGTTGGATAAAAGACCACCTTTTATTGAGTTGTTTGAATGGTAAAAGCCAAAGGGAGATAGCTGATGACATAACAAATAATATCCTTGAATATCTTAAAAATAACGAAAAATATAGGATGTGATGACTAACAAAAATATGAAGCAAATAAAGATAGCTGTAGCCGGAACCGGTTACGTTGGGATGAGCATTGCCACGCTGTTGGCGCAATATCATCATGTGACTGCTGTGGATGTCATTCCCGAGAAAGTGGAGAAGATTAACCATCGGGTGTCACCTGTACAGGATGAGTACATTGAGAAATATCTGGCGGAGAAGCCGCTGAACTTGACAGCTACCCTTGACGGAGCAACCGCATATAAGGATGCCGACCTCGTGGTGATAGCCGCTCCCACCAACTACGACCCGGTGAAAAACTATTTCGACACGAGCCATGTGGAGGAGGTGATTGAGTTGGTGAAGAGCGTCAACCCTAATGCTATCATGGTTATCAAGAGTACTATTCCTGTGGGTTATACCGAAAGCGTGCGCAAAAAACTCAATACCGAAAACGTGATATTCTCGCCGGAGTTCCTGCGGGAGAGCAAGGCATTGTATGACAACCTCTATCCCAGTCGTATCATTGTAGGCCGACCGGAAGGTGATGCCCGTTTGGACGAAGCCGCACATACATTCGCTGCCCTGTTGCAGGAATGTGCAATCAAGAAAAATATTGACACCCTCTTTATGGGACTGACTGAGGCGGAGGCAGTGAAACTTTTCGCAAATACCTATTTGGCTTTGCGTGTGAGCTATTTCAATGAATTGGATACCTACGCCGAGATGAAAGGCTTGGACACACAAGCCATCATCAACGGAGTAAGTCTCGACCCCCGCATCGGCACCCATTACAATAATCCGTCGTTCGGCTATGGAGGCTATTGTCTGCCTAAAGACACGAAACAGTTGCTTGCCAATTATGCGGATGTGCCAGAGAACCTGATACAGGCCATTGTGGAAAGCAATCGAACAAGAAAAGATTTCATTGCTGACCGTGTGCTGAACAAGGCGGGTTATTACGACTATTACAATCGTGGTGATTTCAACCCCAATGAGGAAAAGAAATGTATCATTGGTGTTTATCGCCTGACCATGAAGTCGAACAGCGACAACTTCCGTCAGTCCTCCATCCAGGGAGTAATGAAGCGCATTAAGGCAAAAGGTGCGGAAGTCATCATTTATGAGCCGACATTGGAGGATGGGAGCACATTCTTCGGAAGCAAGGTGGTGAATGACCTTGCCATATTCAAGTCGCGGAGCCATGCCATCATTGCCAACCGATATGACGCTTGCTTAGACGATGTGGGGGAGAAAGTCTATACGAGAGATATTTTCAGAAGAGATTAGATTACAATGTGAATCCTCATTGATTAAATAATTTTTGTATACAAAATATGTTAAATTCAAAGAAACTCTATTTATATCATTTATTGTGTTTATTTCTGCCTCCTACAAAATGCCATTCTTTAAAAGCTAAATTATTGAGGTGGTGTGGAGCAAAAGTAGGTGTAAATGTAGAGATAACATCATCTGCTAAGTTTTATGGTGGATATAATCTTGTTATAGGAAATAATGTGTACATCGGCCATGAAGCACTTATTTTTGGCGCAAATGGCTCTAATATCATTATAGAAGATTACGCAAAAATCGGTTCAAGAGTTGTCTTAGTTACAGGTTCGCATCTTTTTACAACAGAAGGTCCGTGTATAGAAGGGGAAGGAATATTCAAAGATGTAAAGATTGGTAAAGGTGCAGCTGTTTCTACGGGAAGTACAATACTCCCCGGAAAGACCATAGGTGAAATGGCTCACGTTGCAGCTGGAAGTGTTGTAACACATGATGTTCCTTCTTATCATAGAGTTGCCGGTGTTCCAGCAAAAGTTATAAAGGATTTAAGAATAAAATAAATGAAAAATCATAGATGCTTATAGATTTATTAAATCGTGATATCAAATACATAATATTTTTCCCTTTGTTGATGTCATATCTACTAAAGGGGAAAAATGTCAGGAAAGTACAAGATGATCTTGATTCTGCTTTACGCTTATGTCCATGGCATAGTTCGTTAAACAGAACCAAAGCTTTTATGAATTATATTTGTTTTTTGCCAGAATGGAGAACATTGTACTTGTTTCGATTAAAGAAGGTTGGGAAAGTTTTATCTTTCTTTTATCCCAATCATCTATTGCTGTTTATTCGTTGTTCTCAAATTGAAGGTGGGTTATTTATACAACATGGGCATTCTACGAGAATTGAATGCAAATCAATCGGTAAGAATTGTCAAATATGGCACAATGTCACTATTGGTAAAAAATATTCGGGAGGAGAATTTCCTACTATAGGAAATAATGTGAAAATATCTACAGGCGCATGCGTGTTGGGAGATATCAGAATAGGAAATAATGTTACCATCGGTGCTAATGCTGTTGTGTTGAAAGATATTCCAGATAATTGTATTGCAGTAGGAGTTCCTGCGAAAATCATATCAAAAGACAATAGTCAGTATTAAGATTAATGAGCACGAGTGAAAACACAAAGACCAATAAGACTATTGCTAAAAATGCTGCCGCCTTATTCTTTAGGACATTATTTACAATAGGTCTTTCACTTTACACCTCCCGTGTATTATTGTTGAAATTGGGTGAAGACAATTTTGGTGTATTCAGTGTAGTAGGAGGTATTGCTGTATTATTCAGTTTCTTAAGTAATTCCTTAGCTACTGCAACCCAAAGGTATCTAACATTGTCTTTAGGACATCGTGATGTAGTAGAATATAAACAAGTCTTTACGACATCTTTAAATTGTTATTTGGCTATCGGAGGCTTGATAATAATACTTGCTGAAACTATTGGATTATATATAGTTAATTATGTACTGAATATTCCTGATTCCAGATTGCTTGCAGCAAACTACGTTTATCAATTTTCACTTATTGCTTTTTTTGTTGGTATAATCAATGGACCTTTCAGGGCTAGTATTGTCGCCCATGAAAAGTTTACTTATTTCGCTTATACAGACATTTGGGTGAAAATATTAAAATTGGCCATTGTGTATATTATGGCAATTAGTCCGGGGGATAAGCTGATTGTGTATTCTGCATTGTTTATGACTGTGTCAATATTGCAATTGACATCTGATAAAATATATTGCCATTACAAATTTGAAGGATGTAGATACATTAGATATTGGGATTATGGGGTATTTAAGTCTATTATGACATTCTCAGGTTTTTCATTATTGAGAACGTCTTCTGATGTCGGTGTCAATCAGGGAAATAATATCATGGTAAACGTGTTTGGTGGAACGGTTGCCAGTGCAAGCTTTGGATTGGCCAATCAAGTATGGGGAACTGTTACAGGCTTTTTCATTACAGTACAAGCGGCTTTTAATCCACAAATAATAAAATCTTGGGGAGAAAAGGATAATAATCGTTTTAATTCATTGATAGTTAATTCTTCTAAGTTTTCCAGCTATATGGTAATGTCTATGGCTATTCCTCTTGTCGTGAATATGCCGTTTATACTAAATATATGGTTGCACGATATTCCTGAATATGCTATTGCTTTTTGTTCTGTTACTATTTTTTCTTGCTTTATTTCTGCTACTGTAAATCCTGTAAATACAGCAATTATGGCAATAGGGGAAATACAAAAGTACCAGATAATCAGTTCTGTTATCCTAATTTTATGTGTACCCTTTTCCCTCATTGCTCTAATTTTTGGCAGTCCTTTGGCTTGGGTTTATATAATTAGAATTGCTTTTCAAGTTATTGAATTATTTTTTTGTTCAGGATACTTAGGGAGATTGGCAAATTTCGATAGGTCAAAGTTTCAAATGATTTTTATTATGAATGTGATAGCTTTAGTATTCTGTATAGGAGTTTCTTTTGTTGCTAAATCTATGTTAGAAACAGAACCTATTGTTACAGCCATTATATCTACTCTTATAGGTTGGACACTCCTCTTTACATTTATTTGGTGTTTTGGATTGAGTAACAGCCAGCGCAAAATGGTTGTCAACTATGTGAAACATAGAAAAACGATACACTTATGAAACGTGTTTTATTTATCTCGCATTATCCGGGAATAGGTGGCGCTAATCTATCAATGTTATATCTCATAAAATCACTTAAACTTTATGGGATAGAACCATTGGTGTTTTTACCAGCTCATGGGCCAATAGAACAGCCTCTACGTGAATATGGAATACCTTATGAGATTCACCGATATGCTTCACTCTGAACTACAAATAGAGGTTATATTAGGAATATCATAGAGTCTTTGGTAAGACTTTTAATAAATATAGTTCAGGCATTAATCTTAGGAATTAAACTGAGAAATGAGATTGACATCATTCATGCCAACTCCAGTTTGGTATTCTTTGGTGTCTTCTTGAAATTTGTAATGCGTAAACCTTTGGTTTGGCATTTAAGAGAGTTTGGACATGAAGATTATGATTTAATTTTTAGTTTAGGAACTTATCTATCTGGTTGGTGTTATAGCAAAGCTGATACGGTTATAGCTATTTCTGAAGCGATGAAACTGCATTTTAAATCTTATGTATATAGTGGTAAAAATATTGTAACATTATATAATGGTGTGGATGAATCTCAAATTAAATGCAGATTAAACCAACCATCTAATCCTATGGATAATAAAATGAAGCTATGTATTGTTGGAGGAATAAGTGAAGCTAAAAATCAAATAGACTTAATTAATGCCGTTCAACTTCTACCAAACTATGATTTTACATTGGATATAATAGGAGAAGGGACTTCTCAATATGTTGCCAAACTAAAAGCGACGGTAAAGAATAAGGGATTAGACAAGAAAATTAATTTTGTTGGACATAAAACGAAGATTGGTGAATTGTTAGCCGATTATGACATAGGAATTATTACATCAAAAAATGAAGCTTTTGGTCGTGTAACAATAGAATATATGCTTGCAGGTGTACCGGTAATTGCTTCTGATGCAGGTGCCAATAAGGAATTGATAGACAATGGAAATACTGGTGTATTTTATGAGTTAGGAGATGTTCAGGGCTTAGCTGATAAAATTGAAGAACTTATATCAGATAAGGAATATCGCCAAAAACTCTCTCTAAATGCTTATAATGTGGCTGTAAATAATTATACTGCTCAAAATAATGCACAGAAAGTATTGGAGGTCTATAATAAAGTATGGGACAATGAGCCAAATAGGTAAATACTTACTTCTTGCTTTACTGATTGCAAATTTGGCAAGTCAATACATAATTTTCAATCCTATATCCAATATTGTATTTTATGGGACATTGGGTGTGGCGGTTTTATACAGTATTATGTATTGTCATCAGTTCTTCCACAAAGACAGTTTGAAAGCAACCTCCTTTTTATGGTTGTTTATTCTTGTGCACACTGTTTATCAATTTACATTTGGAATAAACTATTTTGGTAAAGAAAGCCTAAGTTATTTGTTGGCAAAAAATACAGTTTTAGTAGTTATATATTGGGGAATTATAACCAACTATGAGTTTTATTACCGAAAGATTATCCCTTTTTTTACAGGAGTTATACCTATATTGATAATCTATGGTTTCCTTTTTCATAATGAAGTATTCGCAGGAAGGTCTACATGTGGATTTGGAAACCCTAATAGTACAAGTGCAATTTCGTCTATTGGTTTTGCCGGTTTTTTACTGTTGGAATATAAGCCGAAATGGTTAAATCTTTTGGGGGCAATCGTATGTATGTTTGGTGTACTGGCAGGAGGAAGTCGGGCTGCTACTGTAGTATGTATCGTTGCTGTTTTCTTGAAATATGAATTTTCTTGGAAAACTATTTTATTGTCTTGTACTTGTTTATCGGTCGCTTTATTTTTATTCCCCTATTTAGGATTTAAACTTAATGGCATAGATCGTGTGGTAGATGTATTCTCAAATGGGAATTTTGTCGGTTCACGAGAACAAGTAAGGAAAGCAACAATGTTAATGATAAACGAAAATCCAATACTTGGATGGGGATTTAAAACTGGGATACAAGGTTCTGCTGCAAAAATAAGCCAAATGGGATCGCATAATGGATATTTAGATATTATAAAGGCTATAGGTTATCCTTATGCAATTCTACTTTTGGGAGGTGTCATGACTATATTCTTTCGAATGAAAGAAGTTGTAAAATCAAAGTGTCCTTTTGTTCGTTTTCATTTATTTGTGGTCATTTCAATACTCTTGGCAGCACTTTATGAGTCCTATATTATAGGAGTTAATCAAATTATGACGAATTTACTATTCGTATCTATTGCGGTTTTACAATATCATTCATATTATAAAATAGGAGATGAAAGAGAAGAAGCAGATTAAATTTGTATATCCAGAACTATCGAATGATGATTGGGGGTGGTTTCGAGTTTCTGGGCCAGGACTTGCTAACTGCATGTTTATTGCAGCTAAAGCCTATATTAATAGCAAGAAATATCAGTGTAAGTTTATATCTCCAACATGGCGTAAATTTTCTTTAGGTCCATTGCTGAGAAGAGAAAGAGACAAACGTGTTTATTTTCAATTATTTGAAAATTATGGAACAAGTGGCTTTTTGAAATTAATCTTAATCTTGAGAAAGAAGTGGTTTAATGACTCTTCAATTCTTTCCATTCAGGGGTTAGGCGATTTTTTTGTCGATTTGAATGATAATTATGATGATGTTCTGGAATATTTTGACAAGATAACACGTCGTGAAACCGTAGAAAATGTAAATTCTGACAATTTAAAGAATGCTATAGCCGTACATGTCCGTTTGGGGGATTATGTACCGAGATTGCGTATAGATATTAATTGGTATAAGGGGCTGATAGAAAAAATATTGAAAGTCTCCCCTAAACAGAAATTCATTATTTTTTCAGATGGAACAGATGAAGAACTTCAACCTGTATTGGATTTGCCTAATACCGAACGTAATTTTTATGGAAATGCTTTTGCTGATATGTATGCGATTAGTAAATGCAAATTACTTATTGCTTCAAATTCCACATTCTCAGCTTGGGGGGCATATTTAGGGAGAGTTCCTATAATTTTTAATAAACGACATTTCCCACCTGTCTATTCTGATAAAATGAATATACCAGAGATTGTACTTGGAGACAGCACGGATCTACCAACTAATTTTGAATATTTATTATAAAATACAATGAATACTCATTACGATTTTGTCTATTTGACTAACACTCCGTCCTTTTATAAACTAAATCTTTGTAATGAGATTGCTAAAACTCATAGTTTGTTGTTGATTCTGTATGGCTATGGAAGTGAGGCGGTAAACAAAGAATTAAAGGCATCCGGTAATTACAAATTTGACTATCATTTCCTAAATGAAGAGGATTCCAACAGACGAAATATCTGGAAGACATTCAGAAACCTATTGCACCTGATGAAACACATAAGATGCCGTCAGGTGATTTATGCCGGGTGGTTGGCACCTGAATATAATTTGTATTCTTTCCTATCTCCACGAAAAAAGAATGTGATGGTTTGTGAATCGTCCCTTTTGGATGTTTCATTTGCGGGTATTGCAGGTATTGTCAAGAAAGCAATTATCAATAGGATGAGTGCAGTGCTTCCTTCCGGCAAACCGCATGATGAATTATTCTTGTCAATCGGATTCAAAGGAAAAAGAAATATTACTGGCAGCGTGGGTATCTTTAATAAATTAAGTAGAAAGAAGAAAGATGTTCATCAGCCTCTTCGGTATCTCTATGTAGGGAGATTGGTAGATGTGAAAAACATTGCATTACTTGTAGAAGAGTTTAATACCAATGGCAAGCCTTTGACAATTGTGGGTAGCGGTCCTTTAGAAAAGGATTTAAAGCATAAAGCGAAAAACAATATATACTTTACAGGATTTATTGATAACGAAAAGTTAGGAGAGATCTATCAAGCACATGATGTGTTTGTTCTTCCTTCCTATTATGAGCCGTGGGGATTGGTAGTAGAAGAGGCAGTGTATTGGGGACTTCCTGTTATTGTAAGTGACAAGGTGGGAAGTTCTATTGATATTGTAAAAGACTTGGATACGGGTCTTATTTTCCAATCCAGAAACAGAGAAAGTTTACATACTGCTATCAACAAGATGGAAAAGAGTTTCGGCAAGTTTTATGGCAAAGTGATGAAAGTTGATTGGGCATTGCGTGATAAGAAACAGATAGAAGCATATACTTCATTATTGGATTAAATGAGTAAATATCTAAGTGAAAAGTTTACTATAATGTACACCGTATTAATCGTTATGGTGGTGTATATACATAGTTATTATTTAGAGGCACAACAATATAATGTTGCCTTGTTTCTACAGAATTTTACAGGAACGAAGGGGGTCGGTAGGACTGCCAATTACTTATTTTTCTGTATATCTGGATATTTATTTGCTCGTAACATTAAAAACATCAATGATGTTTGGACAAAGATGAAGAAACGGTGGTGCACACTACTTCTGCCATATTTGTTATGGAATTTGATTTTTGTTTTGTGGTATGTTGTCTTAGAGAATGTGCCGGGAGTAAGCGGATTTAATAACAGTAGTGGGATAGTCGAAAAATATTGGGAACAACCAATATTAGAAAGTTTATACGATTTATTCATTGCACCTGCTGCTTTTCAGTTATGGTTTCTAAGAGACTTGCTTGTAATGTTGGTATTTACTCCCATATTATGGTGGATAGCGAAAAGACAATGGATGGTATCACTGATAATGGCATTATGCTCCACGATTTTTTATCCGTGGCTGATATATTTCTGGTTGGGAATTATCATCGCTGTACAGAAATGGAATATAGAAGACTATTATCGACCAAAATGGGCGATTGCTGTCAGTTCAATCATATTTGTAGGATATGCCGTCTATTTGGCATTGGGAAATAAGTCTTTTATCATATATGAGGTACCTGTCAATCTGCTTGGACTGTATCTTTTGTGGAGTTTTTATGACATGTTTGCTCGTGGAAGATGCTTTGCTAACAGAGGATTGTGGAAATATATTTGTGGCTATAGCTTCTTTATTTATTGTTTCCACGAACCTGCATTTAATATTATTAAAAAGTTGGCATTAACAATATATGGAACAAGTGAAAAGGTATTGATATTCTTCTATTTGATTAATCCATGGATAATGGTTGCCATTGCCGTGATAACAGCTAAAATGCTGCAACGCATGACACCACGGATATACAAAACTTTGACAGGAGGCAGATAATGAAAATACTTCAAACAATAGCCGGCTTCGGGGCGAAGTCGGGCGGCACATCGACTTGCACATACGACCTGCTCAACGCCATGCACAGGGAAAATTACGAGGTGGACTTGATGACACTGGTCGTAAAGGACACTTCGGACAGACTGATGGGCAAGGGAGAACAATGGATAAAGGCTTTGCCCAACGATGGGATAAGTTCTTACGGTTATTCATCCAACATGAACAAGTTTCTCGGTCAGTCGGACTATGACCTTTACCATACTAACGGGATGTGGATGCACTGCAATCATGAGACTTGCGTTGTCGCACGCAGAAAAGGGAAACCTTATATCATCACTCCTCACGGAATGCTTTATCCGCAAGCGATGGCTCGTTCTTCGTGGAAAAAGAAACTGTTGCTTGCCATAGGTGGTGTCGACAAAGATTTAAGGTCGGCAGCCTGCATCCATGCGACTTGTAAGGAGGAAATGGAGCATTACAGGGATTTGGGCTATAAGAACCCTGTCGCAGTTATCCCAAATCCCGTAACGATTCCCGATTTTATATCCGATATAACAGTACCGCAAGAGAGGAGAAACATTGGGTATTTAGGTAGGCTTCACCCATATAAGCGACCTGATGCTTTGATAAAGGCATGGGCACAATTGGCAGAAGACACTAAAGGTTTTGAATTGGTCTTGATGGGGAAAGGTACAGATGAGTATGAGCGATATTTGTATAACCTTGTCACCGAGTTGCAAATCAAGAATATTTCATTTCTCGGAATGGTAACAGGCAAAGAAAAATATAAAACATTAGCATCTATACGAGCGTTATGTGTTCCCAGCAAAACGGAGAATTTCGGGATGACGGTAGCAGAGGCTCTGATAGCCGGAACCCCTGTAATCTGTACAAATACTGCCCCTTGGGAGGATTTGAACACGTATCATTGCGGTTGGTGGGTCGATAACGACATTGACATATTGGCACAAACTATCCGTGATGTGTTACAACTACCGCAGAGTGAGATTGAAAAGATGGGAGAGAATGGAAAGAGGTTGGTCGAAAGCAAATATAAAGATACCCAAGTTGCCACAATGATGAAACGTATCTATGAATGGATATTGAACGGTGGGGAAAAACCGGAGTTTGTGTATGACTGAAACAAAAATTGATTTATCGAAGTATCACAATGCGCTAAACAGGAAGCATCAGTTGGTGCGGTTGCTGTGGAGCGTGGTGTGGGGGGGGCTTGCCCGTCCGTTACCTCGGAGTTTGGGAAGCGGATGGAAGCGGTTCCTGCTGCGGCTGTTCGGGGCGAAGATACATCCAACCGCAATTGTGTATTCTTCCGCCAAAGTGTATTATCCCGCCAATTTGGAGATGGAGGCATACAGCTGTTTGGCATCGGATGTAGATTGCTATAATGTGGCTCCGATACGAATCGGAGCGAACACGACCGTGTCGCAAGGGGCTTACCTGTGTACAGCGAGCCATGACATAACCAATCCGCTGAATCCGCTGATTACCGCTCCCATCGTGATAGAAGACCAGGCGTGGATAGCTGCCGGGGCTTTTGTGGGTATGGGAGTAGAAATAGGACAAGGGGCGGTTGTCGGAGCACGTGCCACTGTATTCAAAGATGTGGAGGCTTGGACTGTAGTAGGCGGCAATCCTGCCAAGTTTATCAAGAAGCGAATTATCAAAGAATAAATCTTTCTTTTCAATAATATTTATGCCACATGATATTTGCTGTGGCACAACTCATCGTGAATTTATGTTAGATATCACAGTTATCATCCTTACGTACAATGAGGAGGTACATATCCGTAGATGCTTGGAGAATGTAGCACCAATAGCGAAAAATATTTTCATCGTAGACAGTTTTTCTTCGGATGCGACACTTGACATTGCCAAGAAGTTTGATAATGTGCATATCCTGCAAAACCGTTGGGAAAACAATTACGCCAAACAGTTTAACTGGGGGTTGCAAAATGCACCAATCCGTACAAAATGGGTATTGCGCTTGGACGCAGACGAATATCTGCTACCCGAATTGGTGGAGGAACTGCAATCCAAATTGCCGTCTTTGCCCGAAGATGTAACCGGTATTATCTTCAATCGCCGCCATATCTTCATGGAAAAATGGATGAAGCGGGGTATCTATCCCGTGAAACTGTTGCGGGTATTCCGATACGGCAAGGGAATGTGCGAGCAACGGTTGATGGACGAGCATATCCAGTTGTCCGAAGGTCGTGCCGTGGAGTTTGAACATGATTTCTGCGATCATAATCTGAATGACCTGTCATGGTTCTGCCACAAACACGTGAACTATGCCATACGCGAAGCGGTGGACTTATTGGACATCGAACTGGACTTGACCGGCGTGGCTGAGACAGATGAGAATAAGAACATCAGCCGGCAGGCACAGGCCAAGCGGATGAAGAAGCACAAATATGTCCGTCAACCTCTGTTCTGGCGTTCTTTCGCCTATTTCTGTTACCGCTATTTCCTAAAAGGGGCTTGTTTGGACGGCAAAGTCGGTTTCATCTGGACTTTCCTGCAAGGCTGGTGGTACCGTACCTTGGTGGATGCCAAGGTGTATGAGATAAAGAAGGCTTGCGGAAGCGATAAGGAGAAAATCAAGCGTTTCCTACAGGATAAATACAATATCACATTATAATTTGCATGAAAGTATCAGTTATCACCGCTACCTACAATAGTGGTACGACTCTTCGTGACACCTTGGAAAGTGTGCTTGCCCAAACCTATCCCGACATAGAGCATATCGTCGTGGACGGGGGAAGCACGGACAATACCATGGAATTGGTGCGGGAATATGAACCTCGGTATAACGGTAGGCTGCGGTATGTCAGCGAACCGGACAAAGGGATATACGATGCCATGAACAAGGGCATCGGGATGGCAACAGGAGAGGTAATTGGCATCTTGAACTCGGATGATTTCTACACATCAGCGGACACGGTGGAGACATTGATAGGAGAATTAGAAAGGCTTAAGGTGGATGCCGTATTCGGGGACATCCATTTTGTGGATAGCGATAATCTGGGTAAATGTGTCCGCTATTATTCATCGGCAGGATTCCGCCGTTGGAAGATGTTGCTCGGCTTCATGCCCGCCCATCCGTCATTTTATTGCCGGAAAGAGGCGTATGAACGCTTCGGACTGTTCAAAACCTCTTATAAGGTGGCGGCCGACTTCGAGAACCTGCTGCGGCTGATTTATGTGGGCAAGATCTCCATCAAGTACGTGCTGAAAGACTGCGTGACAATGCGCACCGGAGGGGTTTCCACCTCGGGCTTGGCAAGCCATCGGCAGATCATGGCAGACCATGTGAGGGCTTACCGTGAGAACCGTGTACGCTCGAATGCCCTGCTAGACAGTTTGCGCTATGTGTATAAGGTTGCGGAAATCGTAAGGTTCAAATTGAAATAACAGTATGAAAAGACTATTCGTAATGATCCTGTTTTCTCTGCCATTCTGTATTCCTTCGCATTTATTGGCGCAGGATAAGACGGGAACGGTAGACTTATTTATGGGCGTAGATTTCAATTATCGAGATATCTATTTCAACAACCGGGTTTATGACGTGCTGATCAATCTCACGCCGGGTATCAGATGGAATATGGGATATCGCTGGGAAGTGGCCGCACAAGCACATGTGCCGATAGTTAACCAATACGGAGACCGGTATAAGAATGTGCGCCTGAACATGGCGGTGTTATCCAAGCAACTCGCTATCGGGCAACATTGGAAGATGAAGATGTCGGGAGGACTGTTCGGGATGGAGCGTTATGGTTTGGACGTGAAGAACCTATTCATCCTGAACCGATGGCTGGCCATGACTGCGCAGGTGGGGTTGACGGGATATTGCTCAATGGCATCGGGATGGGAAGCCAGTACGATGGAAAGGCTGACAGCACAAGTAGGGCCGGAAATTTATCTATATCGGTGGAACACGCAAATTTCCGTCCGCGGAGGGCGCTATGTGTATGGTGATTATGGCGTGACGGGCGAGGGATTCCGGCACTTCAAACATGTCAGCGTAGGTGTTTATGCCTCGTATAGCAACAAGGGAAAAGAAGATGCTGGCTTCAAGGTCATTGTCATGATACCGCCTTACAAGCGTTCGGCACGGAAGATTAATATCCGCCCGGCAAGCAATTTCCGCTTGACTTATAGCGTGGAGGCGAACGGCTATGCCAACCGTACTTATTTTACCGATCCAGAACAGAACGAACGGACAGGATGGTTCGACCGGGACTTGCTGCCTTGGGGTACAGACACGATGTTGCCTGATTTCACCATTAAAGAAAGAAAGGAGACTCGAAAATGAAATTACGTGGTTTTATCATCATCTGGCTTGTGGTACTCGCCTCTTCACCTGTATCGGCACAGCTATATACCGGTCTGTCCGGATTGATTAATACACCTTCGGCCGAAATGAATAAGGAGGGAACAGCACGCATCGGCGGCTATTTCATGAATAAGCATTTCACGCCGGACGACGACGGGCGATACGGGTTTGTTTATGATGGCAAGAAATACAACACAGCCGATTTTTACCTCTCCGTGACACCGTTCAAGTGGATAGAGCTCGGTTATACGTTCACACTTCAGAAATCCTTGCTGGAGGGATATGACAAGTCTAAATATAATCAGAAAGACCGGTATTTTTCCATCAAGCTGAATCCATTGCGAGAGGGCCGTTACCATCCGGCTATAGCTATCGGAAGCAATGATTTCATTGGCTCGCCGACCAAACGTCACGGCCACGGCGGAAGCGGCGCCGGATATTTTTGCAACTATTACGTTGTGGCAACCAAACATTTCAAACCTGCGGGACATAACATAGGGATCAATCTAGCCTATCGCTATTGCCCTACCGTGTACAGCGAGAAATGGGAAGGCATTGTGGGGGGGATCACCTGGCAACCCAAATGGGTTCCGAACCTGCGAGCCATAGCGGAATACACAGGGAACGAGATAAACATAGGTGCAGACTGCCTGTTGTGGAAACAACTGTTCCTGCAAGTAGTCTTGCAGGAAGGGAAGTATTTCTCCGGAGGCCTATGTTTCTGTGTCAATCTGTTATGATCCGGTAATATATACGTATAAGATCCATTTTAATGGAACCGTCTTTGATAGATTGCTATCTCCGTCTCGGCTTCCAGGTAACAGAGTCCGAGGACGGACTACAGATAGGCTTCAAGCCAGAAATGGTACATGCCATCGTGAAGGAAGTCTGGAACGAACGTCCTTTGACCCGTTCGGATGCTGAAATGTTTTACGAGAAGTTCTCTCCACTAAACAATGGGTATCGAAATCTCTATTTCAGGATCGTGGCGCACGGCGGATTCCTGCCGGAGGCATTGGACTTTGAACTGCACGGGCTGACCGTTTCGGATGAAAGCTATATTGAAAGCCTCTTGTCCGGAAGACATG